>Ga0137418_10000659_pt1 | contig 31069 bp, 23 predicted proteins | sample CZODoug3_1_2_16f_FD_122242 | JGI IMG/M metagenome (GOLD analysis project Ga0137418, IMG submission 122242) | Vadose zone soil fungal communities from Angelo Coast Range Reserve, California, USA - CZODoug3_1_2_16fungal (Hybrid Assembly) | ecosystem: Environmental > Terrestrial > Soil > Vadose... | reverse complement strand
AAATCCGCCGGCTGCTCGCTAACGGTTCACCTCGGATGCAAAAAACCCCGTACCCTTTCGGGTACGGGGCTGGCTACTGGTGGCCCACCCGTCCTACAAGCTCGACCAGTAGCTCCCATTCTGCGCTGGGAGAGACAATTCCGGCCTGTCCTTCTAGACTCATCGTTGGAAAGGAATATTCCGACCTATGCTTCTTAGACTCACCGTACGGTGAAAAGGTTTAAAAGATTCTTTTGGGGCCGGTCACCGGTTGAACCGGGCCGGATGCCAGGCAAAAGGCGGGTTGCCGGCGCCCCTAGCTGGTCCGGCGCTTCCGGGTCGTGCCCAGCGCCAAGTCACCGGTCGCGGAAAACAGCTGGTCCATCGCCGCTCCGGACAGCGCCGCGACAGTATCGCGGCTCAGGGATAGCTTGGTCGATCCGCCGCTCGGCGTTTCCCGAATCAACCCGGCTGATCGGAGCGCATGCACGTGGTGAGTTATCGTCGGCTTTGAGACCTTGAGACTCCGGGCGAGGTCCGCGGAAGTCGTGGGCGCACGCGCCAGAATCGATGCGATGGCGTACCGTGTCGTGTCACCGAGCGCCCTGAAAACTGACTCGGCGTTTATCGCTGGATGCGCCACCGTCCTTGCGGGATGATGCTTCGTTGGGAGGTCGTTAACCGTCCCATCCTCCTCCACAATGGTGTTGGGCGCACGAGAGTCTGCAGTGATTGGCAGGTAGAGAGTAACCCGCTGTGCATTCGACTCGTATTTCGTCCACCATCGCCGCGAATTGAAGGCGGACGGGATCACGTAGCAGCGATCGACGAGACCGTAACTGATGGGCGATCCAACCCTGGGGCGGATCTCCCTCGCGTCGTCATCGAAAGCGACCGGAAGATTCAGCTCGCGACCGAGATTCCCTACCGATCGCTCTTCACGAATGTCCCTCATGCGAAATGATTCGGCGCGCAAACCAGGCTCGAGCGCGGCCCAGTCGCGCTGGAAAGTGGATTGCCAGAATTGCTGCAGCACCAGCGCCAGCTCGTCGCGGAAAGACTTCGGCTTCGAAAGCAGCATGGAAATCGCGCGCGCCGCCGGCGTGACTTCGTCGTACGGCCGGAGCCCGAAGTGCCCGAGCAGCTCGCCACCTGTCAGCTTGTCATCGGTCAGGACCTGACTCAGACTTTTCTCGCGGGTGACGAGCGAGTCAACCATGTTTCGGTCGTGGAAGATTCCCGCCAGAACGTTCCTCTGTAAATCCTTGACCGGCATTTGGCGAATGGTCGAGAGAGCTTCCTCGAAAGTCACCTCACCGGGCACGCTCTGGATTGCATCAGCCAACAGTGGCCAGAAGATCGGAAGCGGCGCGACCCGCTTTGCGATGCGCTCAAAATCCCGAGGCATGCGGCTGAGGGCCTTTGCCTTCCATGGATCGAGCTGAGATGAAGCACTGCTCGTCAGCGAGTACAGCGCGTAAAAAACGTCGAAGCGCGGTGTGACTGCGAACTCTATGGGGAACGATGCGGACCGGGGCATGTTAGTTAGCAAACTAACATTTTTTTCTAGTTGGGGCGTGGCCTCCTGACAGCGAATACGCCGTTCGTCATGTCGATCCGCACCACGCCGCTATTCCAGATGTCCCCTCCCAGGACCCCATCGAGCGAAGCCAGCACTTGATAGACTGGAGCCCGGACCACCGCACCTCTGAACAGAATTGGGAATCCACGCACCAGCACCTTCAGGTCCGGTAACACCGGAGCGCGAAGCGACACCTCGCCGCCGAGTCCCCCGACTCGACGGCTTTCGATCCGCGCGGCCTCGAGCTGGAGCTTGTCGAGCAGGGTCTCCGTCACAAAAGACAGCTGCGCGCCCGTGTCCAACCCGAAGTGCAGAGGGACTCCGTCGGTACTCATGAGTCTGATCACGGGAAGCCCGACCCAGAACATGTTGCGATCCGGATCCGGTTTTGACATCGCCGGATCGCGGAGACGCATGCTGTTCTCGCCGTAGTCCACCTCGACATCCATCTGCCGGATGATGTCGAACCCGATGATGCCATCGATCTTGACGTGAGTACTCCGCTCGATTGGTCTTGGCTCGGTCATCCGCATCATCGATTCTTCGACGATCATCGCCGGCGCATTCTGAACGACCAGCTGTCCTATCTCGAGCTGTGGAATTAGGGCGGGGCTCGCCCTTACTCTGCCGGTGCTCGTGACGATCTCCAGTGTGTCCTGCTCGAGCGGAGTAATATTGAGATCATTTGCGACGTCCGAGGCGAGCATGGTAAGGCTCGACCCTGTGTCCAGCCAGAAGTTATATACCTTGCCGCGTATCCTGACCGGCACGAGTGGGGTTCCCACCGCTGACACCGACATCGAAAGGCGAGTCGACGATGAACGATAGGTGAAGGTCTTTGCCGGCACGCTCTTGAAAGCCTCCGCCCACAGCTCAATGCTCGCCTTGTCCTCGCTATCCGCTTTCGATTGCGATGGCTCGTTCTTAAGTGCGGCGAGCAGCCCCCACTTTTCCTGATACTGAAGCGTCGCCGTGTAAATCACTCTGGATGCGGCACGGATAATGGAATCCGTTGCGGCGCCTCGCAGTTTGCCGAAGCGCTGTTCCGCCTGCTCCAGATTACCAGACATGAGATTCCCCAGAGCTTCCCCAAACTCCGTTTCCGAGGGCGTGCGCGCTGCTGTGATCGCCTCATCCGGATGAAGCTCGGCCAAGGCTTCCCAGTAGCTGATGCGACGCTCCGGACGAAGGGCGCGTGAGCTGTGGAAGCAGCCCGCAGTACCGATCGCAAGGAGCACAATGGTGCTCCCCGTGCGACGGAAGCGGAATATCGTTCCCCATCCTTGTTGCGGAGGCATTGCTGACAGGCGACCCTTGCCGCTGGCTTCAAGCTGGCGCGGCAGGTGCGTAGCTCTCGGTCGGCGATCCATAAGATTGAGCACAAGCTAGGATGCGGCACAGGGAATGTCGACCTGGTGTATTTTTCTACATTACTCCTCTCGGCGCCGCTACAATTGGCTCGTTGCGGGTAAAATCACCCTGTTGGCCAGTAAGAGATGACACGATGAGCGACAAAACCACCAAGAACGACAAGATCAGTAAGACCGACGAGGAGTGGCGCAAGCAGCTCACGCCGGAGCAGTACCGTATTGCGCGTCAGAAGGGGACAGAGCGCGCTTTCACTGGTGAGTACTACGACAGCAAGAATCCAGGTACGTACACCTGTGTCTGCTGTGGTACTCCCCTATTCGATTCTGACGCCAAGTTCGATTCCGGCACTGGCTGGCCCAGCTTCACCGAGCCGGTGAGCGAGAACGTCCGCACTGAAACGGACAGGAGCCTTTTCATGCGCCGTACCGAGGTTCTCTGCGCCAAGTGTGATGCGCATTTGGGACACGTATTCGACGATGGTCCCGGGCCTACGCACCAGCGGTACTGCATCAACTCCGCGTCCCTAAAGCGCGAGGACAAGTAAGAGCGCAGGAGTTGGTACCTCATGCCTCTTACCTAAGACCTCGCACCTACCGCCTGATTCTTCTCGCAGTTTCTACAGCCAGGTTACTCACTGCGCGGGAGGCAAGCCCAGTAAAACCGGCGCGCTCTCGTTCCCGGTTCGATCTACAGCCGACACCGCCAGTTCGTCCGCACCAACGCTTCCAGCCGGCCGCGGAAGGATATAAAAGCGTTGTAAACCCGGGACAATCTCGGTTCTCCACTCGCTGCCCGTCCGAGAACTAACCACCCAAAGCCAAGTTGCCTCAGCGCCCTGAGGTTGGAGCGATATGTTAGTCGCACCAGTTGCCGTATCGCGCCCGGCGCGCACGATCGGCTGAAGAGGCGGAATGCTATCGAGCCATGTCGATGCCGGCACAAGCGTTCTGGTTGCGTAGGGACCGGCGACCAGCTTCTCCGGCAGGCTGTCCCTTCCAAACATGAATGACCGCATGCTGAAGTAAACATTGCCCGTTGCTCCTCGCTGCGCACGCGTGAGCGCGATCTGATCCAGTAGCTCCTGCGACGGCCATCCGGTCGGAGTACCCGTGACTTTGTCGAGATAGTTGCCCGGCCAGATATGCCTGCCTCTCGCATTCTGCTCGACCCACCATTGCAGCAGCACGGGGTAGCTCAGATCCTCACGGAAGGTTGGCCAATACAGCTGCGGTGTGAAGTAGTCCGCCCATCCATTCAGGAGCCACTTTCTCGAGTCGCCGTAAAGCTCCGCATAGGAATCAAAGCCTCCAATCTGCGGGGGGTTCCCCGGACGCCAGACTCCGAATGGGCTGATTCCGAATTTCACCCATGGCTTTGCCGCCTTGATCCGGGCGTACACCTGGTGAATCAGGCTGTCGACATTTGCCCTGCGCCAATCATCCCTCGAAAGCCCGCCGCCGGATCTGCGATACTTCCGCCAGCTGTTCGCGTCCGGGAACTCGATGGTTCTTCCCCGGCGGTCCTTCTCCTTGTAGGGATAGAAGTAGTCATCGATGTGAACCCCATCGATGTCGTACCGCTGGACGACGTCGAGCACCACGGCGACGGTTTGGTCCCGAACGGCCGGCTCTCCCGGATCCATCCACAGCATGCTTCCGTACCGCTTCACCAGCTCCGGGTGCGTGACGCTGATGTGATTTGGCGATGGTGCCGATCTCGCCGACGGATGACGCGCCCGATACGGATTGAACCATGCATGCAGCTCGAGTCCCCGCTTATGTGCTTCGGTCACCGCGAATTCGAGCGGATCGTACCACGGGTTCGGTGCTCTTCCCATTCGCCCGGTCAGATACTCGGACCACGGCTCGTACGGCGACGCGTATAGCGCGTCGGCTGCAGGTCGCACCTGCAGAATCACGGCGTTCAATCGGAGAGCCACTGCCCGATCGAGAATCCCCAGCAGCTCGTCTTTCTGCTCCTGCGTCGAAAGCCCGGGCTGCGAAGGCCAATCGATATTCTCGACCGATGCCACCCATACTCCCCTGAACTCACGCCGAATCGGTGGAGGCTGCGTCAGGTTTTGTGCGGTGCTTGACTGCGATTGTCCACAGGCGGTGTCGACACCGGCGAGCACGAAAAGTGAAAGGATGAGCGCGCAGACTTTGTTCTTGGGCATAGGACAACAATGTAAATCAGATGCGTCTGAAACGGTTTGTTCAGATAACGCCTGGCATCGTCACGAGTGTGGGCGGCCTTCTCGAGATCGGCTCAATAACAACCGTGATACGAATCGCAAAGCGCGACCTCCGGCACGCTAAGTGAAGCGAAGCCACTGATCATGAGTATCTCGACGATAAATCCAGCGACTGGAAAGACCGTTCGCACATTCGAGCCATTTTCGGCGGCGCAGGTAAGCGAGGCGCTTGATCGAGGCGTGGCTGCTTTTCGTCAGCACCGGCGCTCATCTTTCGCCGATCGCGCTAGCCGCATGCGCAAGGCTGCCGGAATTCTGGATGCGGAATGCCGTGAGCTGGGACGGTTGATGACGCTCGAGATGGGGAAGCCCATCAAGGCCGCCGTCGCCGAAGCCGAGAAGTGCGCAACAGCGTGTCGCTACTACGCCGACAATGCGGAGCGGTTTCTCGCCGACCGGTCCGTCGAGATGGAAGGCGGCAAGAGCTGGGTCGCCTTCCAGCCCATCGGTATTGTGCTGGCGATCATGCCCTGGAATTTTCCGTTCTGGCAAGTGTTTCGTTTTGCAGCGCCGGCGCTTATGGCCGGTAATGTCGGCGTTCTCAAGCACGCGTCGAATGTCCCACAGTGCGCGCTGGCCATCGAAGATATTTTTCGCCGCGCCGGTTTCACCAATGGCTCGTTTCAGACTGTGCTGATCGGCTCCGACATGGTCGAGGAAATAATCGCCGATGCTCGCATCGCCGCGGTCACGCTCACGGGAAGCGAAGGTGCCGGCCGATCGGTGGCGAGTGCTGCCGGCAGGAATCTCAAGAAATCGGTCATGGAGCTTGGAGGCAGTGATCCGTTCGTGGTAATGCCGAGCGCGGATGTCGACAACGCCGTTTCGACAGCGGTGACGGCCCGGATGATCAACAACGGCCAGTCGTGCATAGCCGCCAAGAGATTCATCGTTCATGAGAAGATCTACGATGAATTCCTCAGGAAATTTGTCGCCCGCGTTGCCGCCGTGCGAGTGGGAGATCCAATGGACGAAAAGACCGAGCTCGGGCCACTGGCGACAGCGGCGATCCGCGATCAGCTCGATCAGCAGGTGAAGGCATCCATCGCCGCCGGAGCGAAACTGGCCACCGGCGGAAAGAAGATCGACCGGGAAGGCTTCTTCTACGAGCCGACCGTTCTTGCTGACATCCCACCAACGGCCCCCGCGGCGAGCGAAGAGCTATTCGGACCGGTTGCCTCGGTCTTTAAGGCGAAGGACCTCGGCGATGCGATCCGCATCGCCAACGGAACGACTTTTGGACTGGGCGCGTCAGCGTGGACCCGTGACGACCGCGAGCGGGCTCAGTTCGTCGCCGAAATCGAATCGGGACTTCTGTTCATCAACGGCATGGTCGTATCCGATCCGCGGCTTCCGTTTGGCGGCGTCAAGAATTCGGGCTTCGGCCGGGAGCTGGGCGAGTTTGGCATCCACGAGTTCGTGAACATCAAGAGCGTTCGCGTCCTCGAGGGCCAGAAAGAAGAGAAGTCGGCCACCGAGTGATTCAAAGGTCCATCACGAGCTTCACATCGGGGTCGATCTGCGCGAGCGCCGCGTGTCGAGTGACCCACGACACTATGAAGAACACCAGGAATGAAGACACCATTGCGACCGCCGACGCTGTTACGCCGGCGGGAAAGGTGAACACTTTCCAATAGGCAGCGGTCTCCAGCGCGAGTGTGACGATCAAGCCCGTTGCGATCGACGCCATTGCTCCCGCACGCGTCGCGCCCTGCCAGTTCAATCCCACCGCCAGCGCGGGGACCAGCGTCGAGGCAAAAAGGCCCCACCCGAAAATCCCGAGGAACGCTACCATCGTCCCGGACCGCTGCGCCGTGATCGCGGCCGCGATGGCGATCAGAACAGTTACCGCCCTTCCCCAGCGCAGCTCGTTCTTCACCCGTCGGCCAAAGGCAACCGGCAAATCGTGCGTCACTATGGCCGCGCCGATATTGATGAAAGAGTTCGCCGCGCTCATGGTCGCGGCTGCGATCCCCGAGAAAACCAGAGCCGCGAGAATTATCGGCGTGACATTGAGCAGGAGTGCCGGCGTTGCCTGATCGGGGCTCGCGAGCGGGGCCAGGCGACCACTCAGCACAAATGATTTCACGCCTACTCCCACGCTGAAGTACAGAAGCAGCACGAGCACCAGGCCAAGTGTCTTGAGCAGCGGATACCATTTGAGTTGCAGCGGATCACGCAGCATGTAGTACTTGTGCACGGCCTGAGGCTGGCCGAGCGAGCCCATCGAAAAAACGAAGAAGAAGGAAAGCGCTGCGAGTGGAGTGATTTTCCCCCAGGGGCCAAGAAAAGTCGGGTCATGCGCGAGAATCGTACGCGAGATTTCACCGAGCCCGCCACCGAAATTGAGCACGAAAAGAAAAACGAGAACGGACGCCACGGCCATCAGGGTTCCCTGAAAAACATCGTTGTAGATGCCGGCGAGAATCCCGCCCGATGCGGAGTAGGCGAGCGTTACACCCATCCCGATCCAGATTCCCCATCCGAGGCCGACTCCAAAGATCGAATTGATCACGACTCCCATCGCCAGCGCGTTCGTCGCCATGTATCCCACTATGCCGACGAGAATCGCGATCGCCGAAAGTCCCTGCGCGCCACGCGAGCGATAGCGGGCGCCGATCGCATCTGGAATCGTGATCAGCGCGCGGGCCTCGCCAAGGAGCCGCATGCGCTTCGCCAGAACCCAAGCGCCCATGACGTTTGTGACGGCGGCTGGAAGCACGATGTACATCGCGCCCAGGCCGACTGCATAGATGAAGCCCGGACCACCGATGAACGCAAAGCCGGAAACGGACACCGATACAGAAGCAACCGTGAGCGCGACGAGGCCGATTCCCTTTCCAGCGACGAAGAAGTCGGCCGCGGTGCGCGTTCTGCGCGCCGCCCAGACGCTGATCCCGAGGACTACCGCGAAATAAAGAATGCCGACAGCCACCACGGCGGGGCGAGCAGCATTTGGCAACGCGACCTGGAGAAGCGCGCTCACGCCAGTGGTTTGAATCATCCGCGGAGCTTGTCGTCTATTGGCTCTCGCGGCACGTTGTCAGTCGCCGCTTGATTCTCGCGTGCGAGCACGCGCACCCGCTCGACATCTTCCGCGCTCAGTGTCTGCGTCTCGAATGTCAGTGCATACGCGAGGGGCAACACGACGATGGGGAGCAGCCCCACTCCGTAGATCACGATGGCGGCGCGCGCGGGCAGTCCCAGCCAGAGCGTGCTGAGCGGACCTTCTGTCGCTGGCAGCGCTAACGCTGCCCCGAAGCCGATCACCAGCACCACGACAACAAATGCGAACGGAATCTTTAGCGGTCCTATCCCTCGGCGTCCGCGCGCGGCGCCCAGGATCATGATGGCGCCGAGTGCAACGGGAATTCCCAGAGCGAGGAGCCAGGCGGCCCAGATCGGCGTCCCTGCCGTGGTGAATGCCGCCAGGTATCCGGCTGCGATTGCGGAGATCCCGATGAAAAGCGCCACGAGCGCCGAACGCCGCGTGACATCCTCGCCCGTTGCGGGCGCCATTGTGATTGGCTCGGTCATGGAAGTCCCAGGTTAGAGCAGAGCCAGCAACGCAAATGTCGCCAGCCAGTGCTCTCCCATGTAATCGCCTGAAACGTGCGGCAGGCTCACCGCGAAATGTTTCTCCGCCGCCTCGAGCGCGATTCCTCGGCGTGCATCGCTCGCCGGCCATGTCGCCGCGATCGAGCGCCAACACCAGGCGCGACTCAGATTCAATCCGTCGAGGTGAGCGATCTTTCCATCGCTGCGATCGCTGACGATGGCGGGCATGAACAGCGTCGCCGGCTCCCGCACCGCGAGCCTTGGTAGAAAGCGGTCGAGCCAGCTCGAGAACTCGCTCGTTTTCAATACCCTCCGCATGCATTCGGCTTCCATCAGCGCGGAGGATAGAAAGTCATCCCCGCCGGGTTCCCACGCCTGGCAGTCCGAATCCTTGGCGTACCACGTGCGTGCTTTGTCGATCAGAGTTTTCCGAAGCGCATCGTTGCTTGTGACCTCCGCGTATTCGAGCGCCAGAGCAACGGCGAAGGCGCTATTGAAGTGGGTCCCTACGCGTGTCGGGTACGTTGACTTGGGAAGGAAGTCGTGGAAGCGCTGAGTGAACGCGTCAGCGAGCGGCGCAAGCGCGTCGCTCCACTGCTTGCCCTTTTTGCTGGCATGCCGATTCAGCTCGGCTGAAAGCATTAACAGCCACGCCCATCCGTATGGTCGCTCGAACGTTGCGCGCAACGGTTGACCAAGATATCTGACTTCGGTTCGCGCTTTCGCAGCCGTGAGCTGGGCGTCAAATAGCCTTTCTATTTTTCCGGCCTCCCGCATCTCTGGAAAAAGCCGCAGCAGCGTCGCGAGCAGCCAGTATCCGTGCACGCACGAGTGCCAGTCGAAGCTTCCGAAAAACACCGGATGCAGCTGACGCGGGGATTTGAGATCAGCGCGCTTGTCCAGCACATGATCGAGCTTGTTCGGGTATTCCCGCGTCGCGTGTGCCAGTGCGACCCGCGCGAACTTGCTGGCGAGGACGGGAGTGAGAGTTCTGGATGTGGCCATCAGCGGCGGAATACGAGAAAGTTCATCAGCAGGATGTTCGCTCCGAGCAGCATGAGCGCCGTTGGAATTTGGACTTTGATCACTGCATTCTCATCCGGGAGCTCGAGCAGAGCGGTTGGAACGATATTGAAGTTCGCGGCCATCGGAGTCATCAGCGTGCCGCAAAACCCCGACAGCATGCCGATTGCGGCCATGACTGTCGGGTCGCCGCCGAATTTCTGAACGATGAGCGGGAGCCCGATACCTGCGGTCATAACTGGAAAGGCGGCGAACGCGTTGCCCATGATCATTGTGAACGCGGCCATGCCGACTGCATAAGTCGTCACGACGACGAACGGGTTGTCGAGCGGTATCCAGCGCTGCGCCAGGCCGGACACGACGTCCCCAACGCCTGCAATCGCGAATAGCGCCCCGAGTGCGGCGAGCATCTGGGGTAGCACAGCTGCCCAGCCAACTGCGTCGAACAACCGGCGCGCTTCCCTGATCGGAGCAAATAGCGGCGGCCTGAGCATGATCATTCCCGCCGCGAGCGCGACCAGAGTCGCGAGCGCAAGTGAGATCACCGTCACCTGCTTGAGATCCACAACCGGATTGCCGTGAATCGTAATCTTTTTGAAGAGCACAGTTCCGAGCACGGTGACGAACGGAATGGCAAGCGCCGGAATAAAGAGTCTGTTTCCCCAACGCTGAGCGCTGGCCTCACGTTCCTCGCGCGACGAGCTCTCCTGCTTACCCTGGCCCAGACCACGGATGCTCGCGACGAGCACCATCGCAATTACGAGAAAACCATTCGCGAGGTCAGGCAAATGCGAGCCCGCAAGGAAGGTGATCGCGTAGATGCCCCAGAAGGCAGTGTTGTTGAACCGTCGCGGGTTGCTCAGATCGCGCCAGTTAATGATGCCGACGCCCGCCATCATGAGACCGCTGAGCCAGTAGACGTGCTCGAGTGTGATCACGTTTGCTCTGACTTCTGCCCGAGCTCCACGCGGAGCTGACGGTCGAGCAACACGAGCCGCGCGCAGTGGATCACGAACGCACAGATCGCGGTTGGAATCGCCCAGATCGCCAACTGCGTTGGCTCAACGTGGATTCCGTTCTGATCGAGAAAGCCCTTGATCAGCAGAATCGATCCGATCGCGATGAATATGTCTTCCCCGAAGAAGAGAGCGATGTTGTCGACAGCAGCGGCGTTCGCTCGGATTTTGTAGCGAGTTGATTTAGGCAACTCGCCGTACTGATTCTCTGCCGCTCCTTCAGCCATCGGCGCGATCAGCGGACGTACCATCTGCGCGTGCCCGCCGAGGGAGGTGAGACCGAGCGCGGCTGTGATCTGACGGATGGCGAAGTAGGCAAGCAGAATACGCGAGCTTGTCGCACCACGCAGTCCCGCCACGACGGTGCGCGCCCTTTCCTTGAGCCCGGCGTGCTCGAGCAAGCCGATGACGGGCAACACTAGCCAGACAATGGCGACGTATCGGCTGGTGATGAACGCCTTTCCGAACGCTGCCACCACTGCCAGCGGACCGAGACCGCTGGCGATGCCGGTCGCAAGCCCGGCAACTGTCACGACGAGGAGTGGATTTATCCGGAGGACAAATCCGATGACGACAATGACGATCCCGATAAGGGTGAGCATGGCGATTGGAAGGAATGACCTTCAGAACCCGCGATCGGAACTGATCGCCGTGCTCAAAACTTCGAAAGCGGATGGGGAGACTACAAGGGGCGGCAGCCAGAAATCAGGCGACTCCTCTCCGGTGTTACCGCCCGATCCAGTAATTCACCTTCACCTGAAACACGTTCGTGGGCCTGTCACGGAAGATCGCGCTCCTCTCGGCAGCAAAATCGAAATTCCCGTTGGGATCGCTTCCGGTCCGGCTCTGTGTCCACACGAAGAACACGGTGGAACCGGGTCGGTATTCCCACCGCACCACAGCGTTACCGATCAGGGACCGGAATGTGAAGTCGGGGTCGCCGAACGAAAAAGCGGGCGCCGGACCAGCGCCATCCGGATCTGCCGTATAGGTCGCGCGGCTCACAGCCGTTGCCGGCGTACGGGTAATCGTACCGACGTCCTGTCCGTAAATCGCCCTTTGGAAGGTGCGCGGCGCCACGAACTCCCCGAACGAGGAGTACGCTCCGCTCGCGATGAATGGCTGCATGAAAAGCTGCAGCGTGAGATTCGGGCTGAACGTCCAGTTCACCCTCGTGTCGAGAGATAGCGTGCGTGTCTTTATGAAAGCAAACACGTAGCGCTTGCCGAAGAACGACGTCGCGGTCGGATCTGCGACCGTCGTCACGTACTGCGCCGGCGTTTCATCCACGATGAAGCTCGGCGTGAGGCTCACGAACACATTCGCCGCAGGCTTGAGAGCAACACCGGGTTGAAGTATGAACGTGTGCGTGTCTGTGTCGATGCCCTTCGCGAGCTGCACGGCGACATCAAATACTGCGCGCTGCCTCGCATCGGTCGAGACTTCGACCTCCGTAAAGTTGTAGCCCGTTCGCATCACGACCGGTCCGCCGCGCGTCAGTCGATCATCGAGCGCCGTCGGGCGATGAATGACGAAGCTGCGCAGATTCCAGTAGTTCAGAAACTGACTGCCGAAGTAGATCTGTGTCTGGGCATCGGTCTTGTCGCCGTCATAATTGAACTGCTGCTGGCCGCCCCCAAGGATCACCGCATTCCGATACCAGCGTCCAGGAGTTGACCACTGCCTGCCGACGTTGGCGTTCATCCATTTGTAATCCGCGCGACCCAGGAATGACAGATCGTTTACCTCGAATCCGGGGCTTCGCCAGTTCTGCGCTGTCTCCCAGAACCAATCGCCGGTGTTCTTGGCAACCCGGGTGTAGAAGCCGTAACCTTGAAGCGATGTCGCGTTGGGATCGTACCTGGCACTGAAAAGTCCGTCGCTGGTTACGCGACGATCGGGACGTTGAAAATAGTGCGCGCTGGACTGCTCGGTCTGATCGATCACGGATGTTGTTCCACCGACATCCGAAACAAGCAGGGAACCAATCCAGGAATACTGGCGCTGGCGCCACGTATGATCGAAATCGATTCCGCCCGCTTCAGCCCGACGGCGAAGTCTGTCCGCGACCACCGTGTCACTGAGTTGCCGAAGGGTCGAGGTAAAAGCTCCGCCGATCGTCGTAGCTCCCTGGTTCAGATCCTTCTTCACCCGCCCGACGAAGTAGTTGCTGAGCGGCTCGACCTGCTGTGTCTGTTCCGGTCCACCACCGGCCGGTACGTAGCGCGCGGTTTCTCGATTCGTCAGCGCATCGAGAAAGCCCATCGTGTAACCGCTCTTCGTCCGTCCGGTGATCTTCGCGGCACCGAGAATCGTCGTGTTATCGGGAGTGTCGGCGAAGTCTGCTACGTTGCTGATGTACGGATTGAGCTGCGGCGGGCGTCCGATGCGTCGAGAGTAGAAGATATCGAGGCTCGAGGTGTTGCTACAGAAATTGCAGCTGAAGTTGCCGAAGTCGAACGCACTGCTGCCGGCCACGAAAAACGGTCGCTTCTCCGAATAATAGGTTTCGTACGCCGACAGGTTGATTGTCGCGGGATCCACCTCCACCTGTCCGAAATCAGGATTGACTGTCGCATCGAGAGCGAGGCTCGACGTCAGCAGGTACTTGAGATCGGCGCCCGCGCTCATCCGTCCGTAACTGCTGCTGTGATACGGGTCGCCGGGTGCCGCGAACTTGTACTGCTCACGCGACTCGACGTATGGAAGAATCTCGAGCTGATGGGGCTGTTGCCCGATGACGAGTCCGTTGAGCGTTCCGAAATACATCGCACCACCCGCCTCACTCTTCCGCCGGAAAGACCACATGTCCTGTTCATTGACCCGATCTGTGTAGCGCCAGATCTGCATTCCCCACGATTGCAGACTGTCGCGCGAGAAACGGAGCTGCGAGTACGGAATTCGGAGCTCGGCCGTCCATCCGAGAGAGTCCACGCGGGTGGCTGCCTGCCAGATCGGATCCCATGACGGATCCCCGTTGAATTGATCGCCGCGAACACCCGCGGGATTGATCTCGAACCACGCTTGGTCAATGTGGTTGTGATACGGGTCGAGAATGACGATCAGCTTGTCGGTCGTCAGCGAATTGAACGAGCCGTTATTTCCGTTCGAGTCGAGAAGCTGGTCGCGCCGCGCCAGGGGAGCGCGAATACCGCGAGCGCCCAACGAGTCATACATGCGCGCGCCGATGTAGATCGCGCGCTCGTCGTAGAGGATTCGCACTTCGGTTCGCTGGGTCGGCGCTGCCCCTTCAATCGGGTTCTGCTGCCGAAGCTCGGTAATTGGGGTGGCCTTCGCCCATGCACCTTCGTCGAGCTTGCCATCGATGGTGATCGTTCCTGTGACTGACGCCGCGGCCGCGTTTGGCAGCGATGCCGAGCTGGCCGGAATAGTTTGCGCTCGAAGTCCCGTGCTGCCCGAGCCAAGAATGAACAAGGCCGCACCGATCAGGCGGGGCCAGGTAAAATAGGACGCTGTTGACATCAAGGACCGTTAGGGGACTGTGGTACCAATTGGACAACTATACCTACGAGTTGGGTTTGGATTCCGTTTCGCTGGGGCGGTGACTATTCTGCGCAAGCGCGCGCATCTTATCAAATCGCTGTGAGGCGTGACATTCATTCCGTAGCCCAGGTAGCTCCGCGTGACGTTCACTCTGGAAACAAAGAACACCGTAGCTGACGATCAGCCCTCGCTTGACGAGCTCGAGGCTGCCGCCGCCCTTGTCTACCAATCCATGCCGCCGACCCCGCAGTACCGGTGGCCGCTTCTTGAAGAGCGAGTCGGTACAACCGTCTGGGTGAAACACGAGAACCACGCCCCCACTGGTGCATTCAAAGTGCGAGGCGGTCTCGTATACCTCGAAGATCTCTGCCGCGCTGGTGTCAAACCCGAAGGAGTGATCTCCGCGACGCGAGGAAATCACGGCCAATCAGTGGGATTTGCGGCTCATAAGTACGGTATACCGGCGGCGGTTGTCGTACCCAACGACAACAGCGTCGAGAAAAATGCCGCGATGCGAGCGCTCGGTGTCGAAGTCATCGAGCAGGGACGTGATTTTCAGGCTGCCGCTGAAATCGCCGATGAGATTGCGACTGACCGTGGATGGCACAGGTTCCCATCCTTTCACCCGTTGCTGGTACGTGGTGTAGGCACGTATGCGGTGGAGCTTTTTCGCGCCGTCCCGCATCTCGACACCGTCTACGTTCCGGTGGGAATGGGCAGCGGCTTATGCGGAGTCATCGCGGCGCGAGATGCTCTTGGACTTCGCGCCCATGTCGTCGCAGTTGTGTCCGAGCGCGCCCCTGCCTTCGCGCTTTCCTACGAGCAGGGTCGCGTAGTCTCTCACGAGGTAACTACCCGCATAGCCGATGGAATGGCATGCCGGACTCCAGTGGAACCGGCGCTCGCCATCGCGCGACGGGGTGCGGAGCGAGTAGTCAAGGTGAGCGACGACGAAATTGAATCAGCGATGCGGGCTTTGTTCGCGGACACACACAACACGGCTGAAGGCGGTGGCGCGGCCGCGCTTGCCGCGCTGCTTCAGGAAAAAGAGAAAATGCGTGGTCGCAATGTCGCCGTCATCTTGTCGGGTGGAAACGTCAACTCCAGCCTCTTCGCTTCCGTCTTGAAGAGCACGGAGTAAACCCGTCGCTCAACCCCCGACTGAAAACAGCCCGTTCGTGGCGTCTATTCTGATTTTCCCGAATTGCGCGATGTCGCTGCCCAACACGCCATCACAGTTTATAAGGCTGAAATAGACAGGACCGTAGACGATTACACTCGGCAGGTGAAAGGTTTTCCCCCCCACATCCAATGTCAGTGACGGAACGACCCGATTCGTCTGTTGGCCAGTCTTCGCAATGCCGAATACACGAGCGTCGGAGGTACTCGTTGTCGCTCCCACTCGCTCGAGTATCGAGGCATTTAGAAAGCTTGATTGGGCGCCCGTATCAATTGTGAAATGAAGCGTTCCGCCAAGTTTTGTGCGGACGGTGATCAACGGCTTACCCACCCAAACTAGATTCTGCGCTGTCGTTCCCCTTGTCCCGAGATTTTCTGGCTGCCCGAGCGTAATCCTCCGGTTCTCGTAATCCATCACGACGTTGAACTGTCGGATGATATCCCAACCTATGATGCCATCGACATGGAGGCCTTCCCGCGGGATTCCCTCACCCGTGATTCTAAGCCTCATGAGAGCGGCATCTATCACTATCGCTGGACTGTTGGCGAACACGATCGGACCGAGCTCTATTCGTTTCACAGTCGCCGGCCTCACTGGCGCGGCTCCCGAAAATGTTCGAACGGTCAGGGTATCCGGAGAAAGTATCACGACGCTGGTTTCGGATGCGACGTCGGAGCTCAGCACAGTGATGCTCGACCCTGTATCCAGCCAGAACTCGAACTCCTTTCCGTTTATGCGCACTCGGATGGTTGGAGTTCCCATCATTGTTATCCCTAGCGGAAGTGAAACCGGCGCCAGTGGAAAGCTTGTCGTTTGCGGGTCCACGCTTGCGAATGCATGCCCCCATCGTTCCAGGTCGGATGTATTCTGGCGGTCAACCAACACCAGGCGGGAGCCGGCAGTAAGGTCGCGAAGCGTTGTCCACTTGTGCTCGTACAAGAGTGTGCTGGCGAGCATGATTTGAGACGCAACTGCCACGTTTACATCCGCGCTTTGCCTGCTCGCATACAGGAACGTGCTCTCGGCCTTCTCCTGCTCTCCGGCCGCCAACAAAGCGATGCCTTCAGCAAAGCCGATTTCCGGCTCACTTCGCGCGAGCCCGCGCAACACATCCAGGTTTAGTTCGCCGAGCGCTGCCCAGTACTCTTCGAAATAGATCTGGGGAGGGTCGCGCTCTGCTGGGTACGATGACGGACCAGGCGATGCAGCGACAGGAGACAGAACGGACAGGTCTTCGCGAAATCCATTGTCTCGAGCTGCAAGTTTCGCGTGCCCGGGGTCCTCGCTAAGAATACTGGCGGTTTGTAAACAGCCAGTCAGCAATCCTACGAGGCTGGTTACCGTCCAGGCGTGAGCTTGCGTGCGATAGAATCGGACCCAGCTCTCCAGTCCCGTCGCGCCAACGGAGACCTGATGCATAAACGGCCCTCCCCGGAAGGAATCGGAGTCCAGTGTGCTGGTGGGCCGTCGCTGCTATCTCCGATAACAGGGTTTGACGCTCGATCGATGAGAAAGGTTGTAATGGCTTGGATAATGGCTATTGAAAAGCCAGCCGGACCAGCCAGATTCTGCGCACGTTCCCCGCTCGTGGAGAGATCCGGCTATGCAAACCGACCGACGCATCCACTCGATCGATATTACGCGCGGCGTCGTCATGGTCCTCATGGCCATCGACCACGTGCGCGTCTATGCAGGCGTGCCAGCTGGCGGTCCGAGGCCCGGGGTCTTCTTTACCCGCTGGATCACCAACTTCGTCGCGCCAGCATTCGCCTTCCTGTCCGGCACGTCTGCATACCTGCTCGGCCAACGACTAGGGAATCGCGGAGCACTGTCGCGGTATCTCGTCACCCGAGGGCTGATACTCGTGCTACTCGAGCTCACGGTCATTCGGGTGGCGTGGACCTTCAACTTCGACTTCGGTCACTACCTCCTGGCCGGCGTCATCTGGATGCTGGGCTGGTGCATGGTGCTTCTCGCCGCGCTCGTCTGGTTGCCGATACCGGTTATCGGAGCATTTGGCGTGGCGGTGATCGCTCTTCACAACCTGATGGACTTTCTGTCACCAGCGACACTCACCACGCTCCAGGGAAGCTCGCTGAGCTGGCTCTGGCAGATTCTCTACTTCGGCGGGCCGATCCAGCTTGGGCAGAATGGCCCGACGCTGATGGTGCTCTACTCCATCGTGCCGTGGATTGGCGTCATGGCGGCAGGCTACGCATTTGGCGCCGTGATGACACTGGAGTCAGAGCGTCGAAACAGGATTTGCGTCGCAGTCGGCGCGTCAGCGATCGTACTCTTTCTGCTGCTCCGAATGATCGATGGCTACGGCGATCCGCGTCACTGGCATGCGACCGCACCGACGCCGATGCCCACTGCGTTTCGTTTCATAAACACGAGCAAGTATCCAGCATCGCTGCAGTTTCTGCTGATGACGCTGGGGCCGACAATCCTCCTGCTGCCGCTCGCCGAACGAGCACGCGGTAAGATGGGAGAGATCTTTGAGATTTTCGGCCGGGTGCCGATGTTCTACTACCTGATTCACATTCCGGTGATTCATCTCGCGGCGGTAATTGTTTCTCTGGTGCGCGAAGGAAGGGTCAACCCGTGGCTCTTCGCCAATCACCCGATGATGAATCCGCCGCCGCCCGAGGGTTACACCTGGAGCCTCGCGCTGCTCTACGGGGTGTTCCTGGTCGTCGTCGCGGTGCTCTATGTGCCGTGCCGCTGGTATGCGCGAAGAAAGGCGACCAATCCGGCACCGTGGATGCGCTACATCTGAGCGTGCTAAGAGGCGCCGGTCAGAATCGAACTGACGAATAGCAGATTTGCAGTCTGCCGCCTTACCACTTGGCCACGGCGCCGTGCCACAAAGTTACCGGGTCCTGAGTCCCCAGAGCAATCTGGCGGCGAAGATGCCAAGCGCCAACCCTGCGCCGAGAATGAGAACGAGTACGATGACCGCGATCGCCATGAGCCCAAGCACATTGTGCCGCTTGGGCGGAGTACTTCCGGTCGCATCTAGATGACGCTCCAACAGCGCCACATTCATCATGTTCGACTTCCATGCCGCGTCGAACAGATCGCCAACAGCTGGAACGGCACCAAGTAATGTGTCGATGCCGACGTTTGCCAGCATCCTTGCCAGTGTGAAAGCCGGCACCTCTGCCCTCACCGCTTCCAGAACGATGTAGCCTGACAGCACCGCGCCAATCAGATCGCCGATTCCCGGAATCAGTCCAACGATTGGATCAAACCCGATCTTCCACGGAGTCCCCGGAATCGAGATGGAGTTGTCGAGCAGCTTTGCCAACACCCGCACGCGTCTGGTCCGACTCGCCGGGTCATCGGCGAGAATGCCCTGCCTCGCTGGAACGACAACCCGTGGGTTCGTCCTGCTCACTGTGACACCTTCGCCTCGAGCGCCGACATTCGCGTCGGTCCCGGATAAGGCTGGTCACCCTTGATTGCCCCCCACAGTATTCGATTGAAGAGATCGTCGTTTGACATGTCCGGCTTGTCCAGCACCAGTTGCTTTGAAGCTTCAGCCAAAGCTCCACGCTTTGGATTTTTCTCATCGAGCGGCACGCTGGACATCAAATGCGTGTACGGCGTCAGATCGGGCGTTGTTTCCCAGATCTCACGCAAAGGGCGCCCGTAGTGATCGAATTGCGACATCCTACGCAGGCCCAGGATGTCCTCGATCGTCGCCACTACGTCGGTAGTGTTCGCAAACCGGTGGAAAACTTTCCCGCGGTTGTATGCGGAGATCACGAGCAGCGGCGAGCGATGCGAATCGACGTGGTCAGTGCCGGCCTGCGCGTCATCCTCCAGCACGAACACGACTGTGTTCTTCCAGAACGGACTCTTCGACAACACCTCGATGATTCTGCCGAGTGCGAGATCGTTATCCGCCATGTAGGCGCGCGGCGTTGGCTTGTTGGCTTGTCCACCTGAAGTATGATCGTTAGGCAGCGTCATGATCTCTAGCGCCGGCAACTTCTCCGCTCGCACGAATTCCTGAAACTCCCTGATCCACACGTCGGCGCGCGCCTGGTCGGGAATGTCCAGGTTCCATCCCGAATACGAGGTGTTGGTGTGGCCGATCAACGCAGGCTTGGTTGCCACGGTGGTCACGCGCACGTTCGGCCCAGGCGTTTCGTCCGCTTCGCTGACGAACTCGCCGTAGTTCCTGTAGGTGATCCCCGCTCTGTCCGCGAGATTCCAGAGATATCCGTTCGCTGCCTCCGAAACATCATCATCCGGAATGACGTTACGATTGGTCCCCTGATAATCGTAGGTCCTTCCTCGCGACGAGTAGTGCGACGGAATCGTCTTTTCCGCATAGTCCGTGACGTACGCTGCCGTCGACCAGTTGTGGCCATCCGGACTCACCTCGGCATTCACGAAAAACCGGTCGAAGATTCCGAAGCGCTCGGCCAGGGCGTGGTGGTTGGGCGATACACTGCGCGGAAAGTAGACGAGCGACTGATCTCCATCGGCCTGACTGAAATCGCCGAAAACCTGGTCGTAGGTTCGGTTCTCCTTGATGATGTAGATCACGTGCTCGAACGGCGGATATCTCTTTTCCGACTGCGGGGAATTCCAGCCATTCGCCACGGCAACACGGTTCGACAATCCGTCGAGGTCCAGGCCGCTCGTCCGGACAGCTGAAACGATCGTAAGCGTGCCGTTGATCTGCCCGAGCGTATAGTCCGGAGTGTGCGGAGGCATCGGTTGATCCGGCTTCCACGGTCCGGGATTCGGCCTGGTGCCACGGCCCTTGCCATTCACGACAATAAGATCGTTTCCGTCCGCAGCCACCGCCGACGGATACCATCCCACGGGAATTCTTCCCGCGAGCGCGTCGTTTGCTACCGCTGCTGAAACTCCCGAGACTGCCGCCGAGAGATTGAATACTGCGATAGCATTGTTGTCGGCCTCGGCGACGAAAAGCCTCGTTCCATCCGGCGACAACGCGAGCGCGTTGGGCGTACTGCCCTCACCAGTCGCCGCCGGCGAAGCATCGCTGAGCGTGGCGACGACACTCTGGGTGCGGGTGTCGATGACACTAACTTTGTCAGTGCTTCCAGACGCAACAAAAAGCCGCGACCCATCTGCGCTGAGCAACAACGCCGACGGATGCCTTCCCACCTTGATCTCGTGCCCATCACCCAGGGTGCCGTTCGCCCGCGCCCGAAAGGCCGACACAGTCCAGCTGTTCCACCCGGAGACATAAATTGTCCCATCGGATCCAGCGACAACCCCATAAGGGTATCTGCCCGTCGCCAGTCGTTGCACGACGCGACGCGACGTCAGATCCACGACCGCGAGCGAATCACCCAGATTCTCGGCGACGTACAGCGTTCGTCCATCACTCGAGATCGCTAATCCCGCCGGGTAGCTAGTTCCGCTCTTTCCCTTCTGCTTCACCGCCAACGCGATGGAATCAGCTAGCGATGCGCGTCCATCCCGCCAATCAAAGCGATAGATCTGATCCTCGTTTCCGCCCGAGACGTACAGCGATTTTCCGTCGGGGCTGAACGTGATGCCGAGGAAGACTGCGGGAAGCGGAATTGTCTGCAGAATTCGCCCGGAGGATCTCTCGACGACCTGAATCCCCTGCTCCCTCCACCCATTTAGCAGCACGATCACGCGACTCTTGTCGGGCGAGAGCGTCATCGCCAGGGGCATCGAGCCCAGGTCGTATGAAACGCCAGCGGGATCGAGCTGCCTACCCGTGGGTAGACGCCGTGCTCCGGCCGGATCCAGTGCCGAAATGCCAGCTTTGACTTGTGGAGACGGTGAGCCGCACGAGCTCGCGATGAGCATCAGTGCGAATAGACGGGTGAGTGTCGAGTTCATCCGGCGAAAGATGGCATTGACACGCGATTCTGCCAGTCTGATAATCCGCGAATGAGTACCACTTTGGTAAAGCCCCGGATTGTCCCCGCGAAGAAGAAAGACATCCCACTAATTCATGAGCTTATTCTCGAGCTCGCCGAATACGAGCGCGCCCTTCCGGGGGAAGCGCCCGTTACCGAGAAAGATCTGGCTCAGACCTTGTTCGGCAAGCAACCCGCCGCGGAAGTCCTCATCGCCTTCCTCGGCGACAAGCCTGCTGGGTTCGCCCTTTTCTTCCACAACTATTCGACCTGGCTTGGCAAGCGTGGAATCTATCTGGAGGATCTTTTCGTCCGACCGCCCGCACGGAAGCATGGAGTCGGCTTTGCTTTGTTACGCGAGCTCGCGCGCATCGCAATCCAGCGTGATTGTGGCCGTTTGGACTGGTCTGTGCTTACCTGGAACGAGCTTGCGATAAACTTCTACAAACGGATCGGAGCCAGGCCGATGGACGACTGGAAGACATTCAGGCTTACGGGTGATGCACTCGCCCAGGTAGCCGGCGCGGAGAAATGATCTGATCTACGGTCGTAGACCGCGGCAGCTGATCGTCGTCTGGGGCGTGTCCCTGCTGTCGATCGCCCTGATCTATTGGCTCGAGCTCAGTGCGCCGGCTCTGCACGAACTGCTGATTCCCTTTTATTGGATCATACTTGCTCTCGCGTTCTATCTCACCTGGCGGTGGCTGCGATCGCGTTCGCGCAAAGATCGGAGAGGACGGGATCGCAGGCGCGTTGATCGCCGCGATCAAAGCGACACTACTTCGTCCTGAGAATCGATAGGGCGAAACCCGGCGGCACCGGCGCGCCACGTGCAGCAATGCGGCCGCCTCCAATTGTGTTAGCTGCTACGCCAAAGCGCAGGTAGGCGGCCGAGCCATCCCCAATGCCGACCGATGTGACGCCGGCCGGATCGATCTGCTGAGTAGCCAGCGCCCACACGCCTTCGTTGACGGCGGAAATCATCGACCGGACGTTCCAGCTCGGATCCATGTCTACGGACTGGATTCCGGGAATGAAGTCATCCGCGTAGTTGGAAACGCTCCAGTCGCGGACCCACGCACTTAGATCAGGCGCTATCGCGCGCGTGAGGTTCGACACGCCGTGGATCCCGGGTGGCGGATTGGCGAGCTGGAACCATAATTGACTTCCGGTACCCGCAAGCCTGTCAGCGGCGTAACGGAGAAAGGACCAGATCGCGCCCCGCGTGGTGATGTTGGCGTTGTTCACGTACGGGGAATTGGTGAGCGTATTAGTCAGGAATTCGCGTAAGCGCCGAAAGTTCTGGACGCCAAAATTGTCGAACGCGGCCTGTGTTTTCTGCGAGGATTGAATCATCTCGTAGGTGATGTTCTGTCCCGGAGTGAGTCCACTCGCCTGGTAGAACGTCAGCTCCTCCGCTTCGTGCGCGAGGCCCTCGTCGAGAAAAACGTCCTCGAACGTTGCCGAGCCGTTTACGTAGAGGTGGCGCGAAGCATTTATCAGGTGCTGGAACTCATGCGCGAGGGTCCCCACCGTCACAGTCCTCACGAAATCGGCGGTGCGCACATTCTGATTCACGATTCCGGTGGGGTCGGGAACGAGAAGGTAGAACATTTCCGCGAAATTGCTCGTCGCGCAGCCCTCAACGGTTCCGGCTGTCGTGGTCGGAAAGAGATCCCGGCTGAAAAAGAATCCGCCGACGTAGAAATTCTGGCTCGGAGGCGTTAGCTCATTCACGGCCCGCGTGAAGAACAGGATCACATGCTGGTTTTTGTCGATGTCGGTTGGCGCGCCGAAATTGACCGTGTCGACGGGGTACACGAGCGTATCGAACGTTGCCCCGAAATTCTGAAAGTCCTCCGTGGTGAAGCCGTCAGCGGGGTTGGCCGTGTCGCTCAGAACTATCGCACGGTTGGTGATTGCGGCGACGCGTCCCGTCCTGACGTTGGCGTTCGCACAAGCCGACGAGGAGTTTGCATTGAGATTCATCAGGTCGCCGACCTGGGGAACGGCAACCGACAGACTGAAGCGACCAGCGTTTTGCTGCCTTGCAATCCTGGCCCGTGGAATCAGCGGTGTCAGTTCGACCAGCGACCGCTCTCTCAGCGCCGCCTCGAACGCATCATCCTTTTTGAGCTGGTTAGGCTCGGTTGGCTGCAGCAACTCCAGACGTGCTTCGATGGTTCGGTTCGAGATCGCGGCAATGGTGGTATTGCCCGTGAAGATCGAAAGCCGCAGCAGTGATCCACTGAAGTCCGAGTAGAACGGAACCGCGATGAACTCCGCGCCGGCAGGTGTACCCTGCACGCAGAATTCCGAAGCAGCGGTACCGGCGAGCATTGCAATTTCACCAACGGCCAGATTGAATGCGCTCGTGCCCGTTGGACACGGTGGTCCGAGAACGATAATCGTGCCCGTCTTGACGATTGAGCCGGCGGTCGCACGAACGGTAGTCGTCTTGTCCGAGGCGTGGGCCGTGAGTATGGCTCCGGCGCCGAAGTTATCGGCAGTCACGATCGACGTATCAGCTGATTCGACAGTTGACCCTGCCAGAACGCTGTTTCCGAACCTGTCAGCCGCCCGCGCGTTGAGCCGGAATACATCCCCAATCCCAAGTAATCGGACTGTGTCTCGAGAAAGGACTATCTGTGAGAGAGGGCCGGGGATCGCGATCGCGATAAAAGTGACGGGAGTGAGTCCCGCAACCGTCGCCGTCGCTGACTGAGTTCCAGCGAGCGGGCCGAGGGTCCATTCCGCCATCGCCAGACCGCTTGCACCTGTGACCGAGGAAGACACGCTTAGCGCGCCCGACGATGTGTTCCAGGTGACTGTGACGCCCGTCAGATTCCGACCTTGGGAATCCGAGACCCTAACGGTCAGTGGCTGTCCGAGCTTGCTCCCGGCTTCCGTTGTTCCTTGCGCGTTTCCCGACACGAGAACGACGCTCGCTGGAGGTCCAGCTTTCGGGCCGGATGCATCCCCGCACGCAATCATCTGAGCGATGACCGTGGCACCAAGGAGCGCAATCCATCCTGGAGCAACCCGCGTCTCTGCCGTAACGAACTCTACGCCGAATGTCCGCCTAACCCCGGTTCCACCCTATCGGGATAAGCTACCAGTGGGAAACACTCGCCGCTTGCGCGCTCGATAACATCCGCCGCTTGGTGGGTAACGCCCACCGTTGGAGGCTATCCCGCTCGAGGTTCGTCGCGATCCCCGGATCCTGAGGGACGAGGTTTACGCTCTGATCCCGTGCTGGGCCGACTTTTCGTCTCGTCGCCCACGTCGGCGAGCTCGGAGACTTTCTCGATGAAAATCTGCGTCAGCTCATCGACTCTGTCGCGGACCATTGTGTCGCTTGCGCGCGAGAGGGTGGCCGCGCGATGTGTGACGTCGTCGATCGCTACGCGCACAGTGGTCGCGCCCTCCACCGCGAGTAGCCGCGAAATTGCAACCGACGGGGCGACCGCTCCCGTCAGACATTGCACAAGAATTGCCCGAATCGCCGGCGGTTGCAGGCCTTCTGTGAGACGAGTAATGGCTTCCGCTTCCATTCCGGTCCGACTGCTCATGTCAGTGCGATTTGAGATAGACGGGCAATAGCTCGATCGACGCGTTGATTCTCTGGCACAACACGCGCCAGTCGGTTCGGAGCCGCATGCGAAAAAACACCAAACGGAGGACAGTAATGGCTACGCGAAAACCCTCAGGCCGCCGGAAATACGGTAAGGCGGCCTCGAAGCGCGTCGAGAGCGCGATGCGTCGGAGGAAAAAGGGAACGCTCAAATCCGGCAGGAGCGGGAGGACCGTGAAGAGCCGGAAGCAGGCGATTGCAATCGGTCTGTCCGAAGCGCGAAAGAAGGGCGCGAAGGTCCCTCGCAAACCGGGCGGACGAAAGCGATCGAGCCGCTGACCGGCTGACCATTAGGTAAGTAGCTAACTCGGCTGCTGCTTCCCCTGAAATGCGCTTCCCAAATGGTTTTTTCTGATCCGGAGCGCCTGGCCTGGCGTGGGAAAATCGTGGGTCCGAACGGGAAGCACGACCGAGATCAGAAGCCTTTCAGTATTTGGCCAGGTAGTTATCGAGCTCCCATGACGAGACCTGCGTGATGTATTCCTGCCACTCGAGGCGCTTCGCAGCCAGAAACTGCGTCGCGATGTGCTCGCCCAGAGCTTCGGTGATCACATCGTCCTTCTCCAGCTCGCTGCACGCCTCTCCGAGATTGTGCGGCAAGTCGTCGATCCGGAGGCGACGCTTCTCCCGGTGCGACATCTCCCAGATGTTGGAGTTGACCGGCTCGCGCGCATCGGCCTTGGTCGCGATGCCATCGAGTCCGGCCGCCAGTTGCACCGCGAGCGCGAGGTATGGATTCGCGGAGGGATCTGGAATTCGGAGCTCGATCCTGGTCCCTGAGCCACGACGATCAGGAATGCGGATCATCGGCGACCGGTTGCGCATCGACCAGGCTACGTTAATCGGTGCTTCAAAACCCGGGACGAGTCGCTTGTAGGAGTTGACAAGAGGGTTTGTTATCGCGGTAAAGCCGCGCGCGTGTCGAAGCAGTCCGCCGATATAGTGGAGCGCCGTGGCGGACAACTCCCACTCCGAGTTTTCGTCCCAGAAGGCGTTATCCTTGCCGCGGAAAAGCGATTGATGGGTGTGCATGCCGCTGCCATTCTGTCCGAAAATCGGCTTGGGCATGAACGAAGCGGTGAGGCCGAAAGTCCGGGCGATATACTTCACTACGAACCGGAACGTCGCGATGTTGTCCGCCGTCTTCAGCGCCTCGGCATACCTGAAATCGATCTCGTGCTGGCCGTGCGCGACTTCGTGGTGTGCCGCTTCCACCTCGAATCCCATCAGCTCGAGGACATCGACGATCGCGCGGCGCGCATCCTCGCCGAGATCAGCCGGCGCGAGATCAAAATACGATCCCACATCGTGCGTGATCGTTGAAGGCTCTTCGTCCGGTCGCGGCTTGAACATGAAGAACTCGGCTTCCATCCCCGCGTTCATCGTGTAGCCAAGCTTGGCTGCGCGTGCGATCATTCTCTTGAGCACTCCGCGCGGATCTCCGGCGAAGGGTTTGCCGTCCGGAGTATTGATGTCGCAGATCAGCCTCGCGACCCGACTCTTCTCATCGCCCCAGGGAAATATCTGAAACGTGCTCAGGTCAGGAGCCAGCAACATGTCCGATTCTTCGATCCGGACGAACCCTTCGATTGAAGACCCATCGAACATGATGTCCCCCGCCAGCGCTTTCTCGAATTGCGACGCCGGTATCTCGACGTTCTTGTTGATGCCGAGGATGTCCGTGAATTGCAGTCTGAGGAACCGGACGTTATTGGCGGCGGCAAGCTCCAGAATGTCTTTGGCTGTAGCGCCTGAGGTATCAGGAATCTGCGAGCGGGGTCGGGACATACGCTCAACGTAGCCTTCTTGCCATTTTTTTGCAAATCATGCACAAAAACGAGCCGCTTCCTTGCATTTTGCGGCTCAGGTAGCGAATTTGCTCGATCGATTGTGCAGGCAGTGCACTTTTTTACATCTCATCAGCGCATATACCCATGACAGCCGTTATCACTCCGCGTAAAGCTCTTCTGAACGAGATTTCCACCCGCGAGCCCCGTATCGCCCGCGGCTTCAGCAAGGACGGAATACCTGGGCCGACTTCCCAGTATTTCGGCGTCAACATCCTTGGTGTGAGGCAGCTGCGCGACAAGCTTCCGAAAGAAGTCTTCGCCAGCCTCGCTGCATCAATTCGCCACGGCAAGAAGCTCGATCGCGCGATCGCGCCAGTCGTAGCACAGGTCATCAAGGAGTGGGCGATCTCGCGCGGCGTGACACACTTCACACACTGGTTCCAGCCACAAACCGGACTCACGGCGGAAAAGCACGACGCGTTTTTCGCGTTCGATGACGACCGGCAGCCGATGGAATCCTTCACCGGTGACCAGCTGATTCAGAGTGAGCCCGACGCATCAAGCTTTCCTTCCGGCGGGCTGCGCGCGACGTGGGAAGCGCGCGGCTACACAGCGTGGAATCCGGCGAGCCCGGTGTTCATCGTCGAGTCAACAGGCGCCCGCACTCTTTGCATTCCCTCGGTTTTCATCGGCTACAACGGTGAAGCGCTCGATGAAATGACCCCACTGTTAAGAAGCTCGGATGTGCTGTCGCAAAAGTCGATCGAGCTGCTGGAGCTGCTTGGTGACAGGGGAGTACAGCGAGTCTTCACGACGCTTGGACCCGAGCAGGAATATTTCCTCATCGATCGCGCGCACTTCGGGATGCGCCCGGATCTGGTGATGGGCGGACGCACTCTGATCGGCGCTCCGCCGCCGCGCGGCCAGCAGCTCGAGGACCACTACTTCGGCGGAATCCCGGAACGTATTCAGGGATGTATTTCCGAAGCCGAGTTCGAGCTGTACAAACTCGGAGTCCCGATTACCACTCGTCACAACGAAGTCGCGCCCTGCCAGTTCGAGATGGCGCCTTACTTCGAGGAAACCGATCTCGCCGTCGATCACAACATGCTCGTGATGGCGACGCTCCGACGGGTAGCGCTCAGGCACGGCCTCCAGGCTCTTTTGCATGAGAAACCATTCGCCGGAATTAACGGCTCTGGAAAGCACTGCAACTGGTCGATGTCAGTGATCGCCGATTCGTCGGAGCTGGATGGATTGAATCTCCTCAAGCCTGGAAAGACGCCCCACCAGAACATTCGCTTCCTCGCCTTCCTCGCCGCCGTGCTGAAGGGTGTCCATAAGCACTCGGGCTTGCTCCGCGCCGGCATCGCCACGTCCGGCAACGAGCATCGGCTCGGCGCCAACGAGGCGCCGCCTGCCATCATTTCCGTTTTCATGGGCGACATGCTCACCAAGGTCATCGAGGAGATCGCCGCCGGAAAGAGCTCCGCCTCCGCCGACGAGCAGATGATCAAGCTCGGAGTCGCGAAGCTGCCGGAAGTTCAGCGTGACAACACTGATCGCAATCGCACTTCTCCCTTCGCGTTCACCGGACAGAAGTTCGAGTTCCGCGCCGTCGGATCCTCGGCGTCAATCGCGTTCCCCGTCGCACTGCTCAATACTGCCGTCGCGGACGCAATTGGCGAGATCACGGATTCGCTGCGGGAGACTCTCAAGAAGACCAAATCCGTGGACGACGCGGTGCTCAAAGTCGTTCGAGAGGCCTTCAAGGAATCGACGCCGGTTCGATTCGAGGGCAACAACTACTCCGAAGAATGGGTGAAGGAAGCCAAGAAGCGTGGCCTTCCAAATCTGCGGCGTACTCCGGAAGCGCTGAAGGAGCTGGTGTCGAAGCAGTCACGCGCGCTCCTCACCAAGCTCGGCGTTCTCACCAAGGAGGAGCTGGAGTCTCGCTATCACGTTCGCGTCGAGCGCTACGTCAAGGACATGCTGATCGAGTTGCATACCATGCGCGAGATTGTTGACACCCTCGTGATTCCAGCAGCATACGGGTATCTCAATCTGCTGTCCGAGGCGGCTTCGCAGTCGAAAGCAGCAGGTATCGCGGTAATTCCGCAGGTGACCACGGCGAATCAGGTGGGCGAGCTGGTCCAGGAGCTCCAGGAATTTCGCGAAGACCTGAGCGACGTCATGGCTCGCGTGGAGGCAAAGCACGACGATCCCACCGGCCAGGCGGAGATGCTGACCTCCGAGGGAGCGGACACCATGGCAGAAGTGCGCAAGGTGTGCGACGCGCTGGAGCTTTCGGTCGGAGACGATTACTGGCCATTGCCGAAGTACCGGGAGATGCTCTTCCCGGTTTGAACTGCAACTTACGACTACCGGCCGAGGGCGCTCGGCCAGTCGGCGGTCGGCTCCGAGCGGGCTATTGATACGCACGAGCTGGCGCGGTGGGTGCGCCGACGTCATCACTTTCTTCAGCCACTGTTCATAATCAGCGCGCACGAGCAGCCAGCACGCAGCCAAGAGCCGGCCGGCCGACAGCCCTTGGCCGGTAGTCATAAGTTGCAGTTGCAGTCCCGGACTCACCACGCTGCATCCCGGTCGGCGTCCGACTAATTTCAGCCGCATGACGTCGCCTTCATCCAGTCCCGGCCAAACAACAACCTGTCCGTCCTGCGGCAAGGCAGCAACTGGCCGTTACTGCGCGAACTGTGGCGCCCCACTGGCGGGGGCGACGTGCGCGTCGTGCGCAGCCGATCTAAGCCCGGGAGCCAAATTCTGCCACCGCTGCGGCACTCCGGTTGGAAGCGCCGTATCGACCCGTGAATCGAGAACGAACGCGCTTCCGTGGATCGTCGCTGCTCTCGCTTTTCTCGCTCTGTTCGCGATGGCGGCCGGTCGTGGCTTTAATGCCCGTCGCGGGAGCACCGTTGACGGTTCACAAAATGCGTTACCGCAGGCTGGACTCGACGATCGCGGGCCCGCGACGGATGATCAATCCGCCGAAGTTCGCGCCCCCGACATCTCGAGCCTGTCGCCGCAGGAACGCGCTGACCGCCTTTACAACCGTGTAATGCTCCTCGCCAGCCAGGGAAAGATCGACAGCGTCCAGTTCTTCGCGCCCATGGCTTTGACCGCATATCAGATGCTCTCGCCGCTCAACGCGGATCAGCGGTATGACATGGGAAGGATCGGCGAGGTCGTAGGAGCTTTACCACTTGCCAAGGCCCAGGCGGACAGCATTCTGCGCGAGAATCCGAACCACCTGCTCGGGTTGATTCTTGAGGCGCGCCTAGCCACGCTGGCCGGCGACACTACCCAGCTCCATTCCTACGAGCGAAGGCTGATCGCCGCGCAAAAAGTTGAACTCGCAAAGAAACGCGACGAATACTTGCGGCATCGCGACGACATCACGAACGCTCTATCACAGGCAAGAAAGAGCCTTGCAATAAAGTCATGACATCGCCCAGCACGATTCATCTGGCCCATAGTCCCGACTCGGACGATGCGTTCATGTTCTACGCGCTCGCCGACGGACAGATCGATACGCAGGGAATAAGCTATGTCCACGAGCTCCAGGACATCGAGACGCTGAACGGTCGCGCCTTGCGCGGAGAGCTCGATGTGACCGCCGTCTCGATTCACGCCTACGCGTATCTCTCCGAGCTGTATGCTCTGCTCCCTCACGGCGCATCGATGGGCGATGGTTACGGGCCCATGCTCGTGTCGAAGCATCCGATGACACACGAACAAATCGCGGGCAAGCGAGTCGCCGTGCCCGGAATGATGACCAGTGCGTACCTGGCGCTGAAGCTTTTTCAGCCCGATTTCGTTCCGGTCGTCGTCCCCTTCGATCAGATCGAGCAGGCGGTGATCCGCGGCGACGTCGACGCGGGATTGCTGATTCACGAAGGTCAGCTCACCTACAAGGACGATGGACTGCATCTGGTTGCTGACATGGGCGCGTGGTGGCTCGAGAAGACGGGCCTGCCACTTCCGCTCGGCGGCAACGTCATTCGGAAGACCATGCCGCGCGACGTCCAGAAGAAAGTCTCGCGACATCTTCGGGAGAGCATCGCGTACGGCCTCGATCACCGCCAGAGCGCTCTGGACCACGCGATGCGCTTTGCGCGTGGCCTCGACAGAAGCAAGGCGGATACGTTCGTCGGGATGTACGTGAATGACTGGACGCTCGACTATGGCGAGCGCGGCCGGGCAGCGATCCGGCTCTTCCTCGAGGAAGGCGTCAGGTCCGGCGTAATAACGCGTCCGGTGACGGTGGAGTTCATT
>Ga0137418_10000658_pt1 | contig 31077 bp, 29 predicted proteins | sample CZODoug3_1_2_16f_FD_122242 | JGI IMG/M metagenome (GOLD analysis project Ga0137418, IMG submission 122242) | Vadose zone soil fungal communities from Angelo Coast Range Reserve, California, USA - CZODoug3_1_2_16fungal (Hybrid Assembly) | ecosystem: Environmental > Terrestrial > Soil > Vadose... | reverse complement strand
GGGAGTTTTCATGGGGCCGCGACGTCTTTGGCCTCGCGCTCGCAGTTCAAAATCTGTTGTGGGGATTGGGCCAGCCGATTGCCGGCGCCATCGCCGACCGGTTCGGCGTGCTGCGCGTGATGTGTGTCGGTGCGGTTCTGTACGCCGGCGGTCTGTTGATGATGCGTTACGCTGCGACGCCGCTGTCGCTTGATATCGGGGCAGGGGTCTTGATCGGCTTCGGACTGTCCGGCTGCTCGTTCAATCTGGTGCTGTCGGCATTCAGCAAGCTGCTGCCGCCCGAGCGGCGGGGAATAGCGCTTGGCGCCGGAACGGCCGCCGGGTCGTTCGGGCAATTCCTGTTCGCCCCGTTCGGCGTGGCGATGATCGACAATTTCGGCTGGCAGGCGGCGCTGACGGTGTTCGCGGGCCTGATGCTGCTGATCATACCGCTGTCGCTCGCGCTCGCCACGCCGCCGGCGGCATCGACCAATGAGCCTGTTGAGGCCCAGCAGTCGTTCAAGACCGCGCTGGCGGAAGCGTTCGGCCATCGCTCGTATGTGCTGCTCGTGCTCGGCTTCTTTACCTGCGGCTTCCAGCTGGCCTTCATCACCGTGCATCTGCCGGCTTATCTGTCTGATCGCGGTGTCTCCGCGCAAACCGGCGGCTGGGTGATCGCCGCGATCGGCCTGTTCAACATCATCGGTTCGCTTGGTGTCGGCTGGCTGCAAAACAGGTTTCCAAAACGTTATATCCTGTCGGTGATCTATTTTACGCGTGCGATCTCGATCGTCGCTTTCATCTCGTTCCCGATCACGACGTTTTCCGCCATCATGTTCGGCGCCGTCAGCGGCCTGACCTGGCTCTCGACGGTGCCGCCGACGTCGGCGCTGGTGGCCCTGATGTTCGGCACGCGTTGGTTTGCGACGCTGTACGGATTTGCCTTCGTCAGCCATCAGGTCGGAGGGTTCCTCGGCGTGCTGCTTGGCGGCATCGTGTTCGAGACATTCGGGTCGTACACGCCAATCTGGTGGCTTTCGGTGCTGTTCGGCGTGCTTTCGGCGCTGATCAATCTGCCGATCGTCGAGGCGCCGGTAACGCGCCCGGTTGCACAGCCGGCATAATCCATTCAAAATCCGGAAAATCGAGAAACCGGAACTTTTGGGGAGTCCGCGTTGGGAACGTTCAAGGCGATCAGGGTCGACAAGGCGGAAAAAGCGACCGCCGTAGCACTCACGCAATTCGACGAAGCCGAATTGATGGAGGGCGACGTCACCGTGCGGGTCGAATGGTCCACGCTGAACTACAAGGATGGCCTTGCCGTCACCGGCAAGGCGCCGGTCGTGCGGCGCTTCCCGATGATCGCAGGTATTGACCTCGCAGGTACCGTCGAGCAGTCGTCGCATCCGCAATGGAAGACCGGCGACAAGGTGATCTGTACCGGCTGGGGCATGGGCGAGACTCATCTCGGCGCTTACGCCGAGAAGGCGCGCGTCAAAGGCGATTGGCTGGTGCGCCTGCCGGCGGGGATGTCGACGCGCGACGCGATGGCGATCGGTACCGCCGGCTTCACCGCGATGCTCGCGGTGCTGGCGCTGGAAAAGCATGGGCTGTCGCCGAAGGATGGCGCGATGGTCGTCAGTGGTGCCGCCGGCGGCGTCGGCTCGGTCGCCACGGCGGTGCTGTCCAAGCTCGGCTATCACGTCATCGCTTCCACCGGCCGCATGTCGGAGGCCGCCTATCTGAAAGATCTCGGCGCGGCCGAGGTCATCGATCGCAGCGAGCTGTCGGGGCCGGCCAAGCCATTGGCAAAGGAGCGCTGGGCAGGCGGGGTCGACAGCGTCGGATCGACCACGCTCGCCAACATTCTCTCGATGACGAAATACCGGGGCGCCATCGCCGCGTGCGGCCTTGCCGCCGGTATGGACCTGCCGTCCTCGGTGGCGCCATTTATTTTACGCAGCGTGTGTCTCTTGGGCATCGATTCCGTGATGTGCCCGATCGAGTTGCGCAAGGACGCCTGGAGCCGGCTCGCCAGCGACCTGGACCCGGGTAAACTCATTGAAATTACTCATGAAATTGGTATCGACGAGGTCATCGCCGCTGGCGCCAAGATCCTCGCCGGGGAGGTTCGGGGTAGAATCGTGGTAAAAATTCTCTAAGCTTGTTCAGACTTTACCAACGAAGCTGCTCCAATGTTGCCACGGTTGGTATGGTAAGCATCGGGTAAATACTTCAAGCGGTTGCCCCTGCTCAGTAAGTTGGAGTTACAGCATGCTTGCGCGTTTCGTGTTGAGTGCCCTTGCGACCGGTGCGTTGGTCGTGCCTGCCCTGGCCGGGCAGATGATGAATGGCGAAGAAGCTCGCAAGTTTGTCGCCGGCAAGGTGTTTGCGTTTACCTGCTTCGACGGTACCCGCGGTGCCGGGCGTGTGCTCGACGACGGTGGTGCTGCAGGCGCGGTACAATTCAGCGGTTCGGGACCGGTGCGCCAGATGCGCCTTCCCGGCAATACGCTTCAGGTCCGCGGTCAGGCCGTCTGCGCGTCGATCAAGGGCCTTCCGTTCGAGCCCTGCTTCAATCTCGACAAGAAGGACGAGCGCAACTTCCGTGGTTCGGTGTCGGGCATGGGCTTCGCCTATTGCGACTTCCGCCACCAGGGCGTCGCGCAGATGCTGATGGCGCGAGCGGTGGCCCGGCCGCGTTCGCTGCGTCCGCCGGAGCAGACCCGTTCGGCCGATGCATCGCGGATCCGCGTCGAGACTCCGCAAGTCGAGCGCACCGGGATCGAGCCGGTCAAATCCGAAACGAGATCCGAACCTGCGCAATCGGAAGGCGCTCCGGAACTGCGCCGCTCGACCGACTGACGCGGCGCTGGCATTGACCCATGCTCAAGTGACGGACGGCGCATGCCGCAGCGTTGCGCCGTAGTCATACGGGTCGATAACTTCACGTGATGGTAGCGACTCCCGATCAATTTCTCGGTGGGGACGGGCCAACACATGAGCTTAATCATGGCACTGTATTTTTTCCGGATCAGCCGTGGTCGCTATTCGGGCGCTGCCGACCACGGATCGGAATTTGAGAGCCGTGAAGACGCCTGGTCCGAGATGACCAAGGTGTGCGGCAACCTGCTTGGCGGCATTTCCCGTAGCCTGAAGCAAAACGGCGAATGGCATATGGAACTGCTGGACGAGGCCAAGAAGCCCGTGTTCCGAATTCGCCTGGTGGCGGAGACACTCGGCTAGAGCATGATCCGGAAAAGTGGATACCGGTTTTCCGAAAAGATCATGCTCAAACAAAAAGATAGAGCGGGATGACGATTCGAAGAAAAGTCATCCCGCTCTAGGCCGGACTCCGCATCGCGATTCCCCGTCACGGAAGCGTGCAAACGGCTGTCAGACGCGATACGCGCCGTTGCGCGCAAATATCATTCGATTCCCCGTATTCATACCCAGTTGAAATTAACGCTAACGAGGAACCGCGACGCTATTGCTCGATGAGAGGGCGCTCGCTGCGTTCTTGGAGCGCAAACGTGAATTTCGCTACCCGCGGCGTTTTCGTCTCCCCAATTTCAAATCGCTTGCATTGCAAGGACTGACCGATGTCGTTTCTCAACCTCCGAATTCGCGGCCGGCTCTATGGTGGCTTCGGCGCGCTGCTGCTGTTCTGCGCGGGGCTGGCCGGCTTTGCGGTAGTGCAGCTCGGGGCGATTCACACTGAGGTTGCGTCGCTGACCGTGCAATCCAAAAATACCATCCGCGTGACTGAGATCGCGGCCGAGCTGCAGGGGACCCGCCGCGCTCTGCTGCGCTACACTTTCGATCAGGACGAGGCCTCCTTCGCGGAGGCCGAGAAACGTATGTCCAAGATAGCGGATCTTCTTGAGGAGGGCATCAAGACGTCAATTTCCGAAGAACGGCGCGCGCATTACAAGGAAGCAATCAAGGAGATCGCCGAGCTGAAGGCCAAGCGCCTTGCCCTTGGCGACGCAGTCAAACAGATGCTGGCCGGACGCAACCTGCTGTTCACCGACGGCGACCAGATGGCGGCCGATGTGCAGAAATTCGTGGACGCCGCGGATAAAACCGACTTCTCTCACGAAGCGAATGCCCTCGAGACCAAGGTTCTTGTCCTCCGGGTCGCGAACTGGCGAATGCTGGCGACGCGCGACGCGAAGGGTCTCGCAAACTTCAAGACCAATTTCGAAAAGGCGCAGCAGCAGATCGCGGCACTTGAGAAAGCCAACCTGCCGTCCAATCTCGCGGTGCTACTGGCGCCGGTCAAGACGGGTGTCGGCAAATATGCCGAGGCATTTGACAAAACCGGACCCAACCTGCTGCTCGGGGATGAGCTGTACTACAAGGGCATCACGCCGGTGATTGTGGACATAATCGGAAAAATGGAAACCGCGAAAGCTGGAATAGGGCAAGCTTTCGAGAAGATCGCCACCGAGACCGAAGATCGGATCTCCAACACCACCGTCACTCAGGAGATGGTTGCCGGGGCGGCCGTATTGATCGGCCTGTTGATCGCGTTCTTTATCGCTCGCGGCATTATAGGCCCGCTGTCCGGCCTCACCTCCGGGATGAAGGAACTCGCCGGCGGTAATTTCGGCGTGGTTCTTCCCGGCCTCGACCGCAAGGACGAAGTCGGCGACATGGCACAGGCGGTCGAGACCTTTAAAGTCAAGGCAGCGGAAAAGGCCCGTGAAGAAGCAGAAGTCAAGGTGAAGCAGGATCTGGTCGCCGCACAGCAGCGCAAGGCGGATATGATCAAGCTTGCCGACAACTTCGAATCCGCTGTCGGCGAAATTATCGAAACCGTCTCGTCGGCTTCGACCGAGCTTGAAGCCTCCGCCAGCACGCTCACTTCAACTGCGGAGCGCGCGCAAGAACTTACGACGATGGTCGCGGCGGCGTCCGAGGAAGCCTCCACCAACGTGCAGTCGGTGGCGTCGGCCACCGAAGAACTGACCTCGTCGGTCAACGAGATCAGCCGCCAGGTGCAGGAATCGTCACGGATGGCGGGCGATGCCGTCGATCAGGCCCGCAAGACCAACGACCGTGTCGGTGAGTTGTCGAAGGCGGCGGCCCGCATCGGCGATGTCGTTGAACTCATCAACACCATCGCGGGACAGACCAATCTACTGGCGCTGAATGCCACCATCGAGGCGGCACGCGCCGGTGAGGCCGGTCGCGGCTTTGCGGTTGTGGCCTCCGAAGTAAAGGCGCTGGCCGAGCAGACCGCCAAGGCTACAGGCGAGATCGGCCAGCAGATTGCCGGCATCCAGGCGGCGACGCAGGAGTCGGTCAACGCGATCAGGGAAATCAGCGGCACCATTGAAAAACTGTCCGAGATCTCATCGACCATCGCGGCTGCGGTGGAAGAGCAGGGTGCTGCGACACAGGAAATTTCCCGTAACGTCCAGCAGGCGGCGCAGGGCACCCAGCAGGTCTCATCTCACATCACCGATGTGCAGCGTGGCGCCAGCGAGACCGGATCGGCCTCGTCGCAGGTTCTCTCCGCGGCACAATTGCTGTCCGGCGACAGCAACCGCCTCAAGCTGGAAGTCGGCAAGTTCCTCAACACGGTGAGGGCCGCCTGACAACAACGAACCGGCCCCAAACGGGGCCGGCGTTCCGCTCCCGGGCCATGAGCCTTCGAAGCCTGTATCCGAGGAAAGCAGCGATCTCGGACAATTCATCTCGTGCCAGGACGTCGATCGAGACCATCCCGTTTGTCGCGCCAGAGCCGCTTGATGCCGGCCCGGAAGATCGACCGGACGCTCAGTAGTCTTACCGAGATGAAATTAACGCTAATGGAATTACGCGAACGGTAGCCTTTCATCGGACAGCGTTGATTTCACGCGCTCTTGTTCGATCGCGAATCCCCTACAGCAACAATAAGTTGAATTGAAACCATTCAGCCTGCCTGGGCAGGAGAACAGATTCGGGAGTCCTGAAATGCCGATCGATCGTCGGGCGCTGATGCGTGGCGCGTTTGCCTGCGCGTGTTGTTTCAAGGCCGGGGCGGCCATTGCCTCGGATGTGCCGGCACACGGCGGCACAGCGGCGCATTGGAGCTATGAAGGCGAGGGCGGCCCGGAAAAATGGGGAGAACTGCAATCCGATTTCAAGGTGTGCCAGCTCGGCCTGGAGCAGACGCCAATCGATCTGGGAAGCGGCATCAAGGGCGACGTTGGCTCGGTCGATTATGACTACAAGCCGCTGCCTTTGCGCATTGTCAACAACGGCCACACAATCCAGGTCAACGCCGACTCTGGCTCTGCTTGCGTCATCGGCGGCACGCGCTATGAGCTTCTGCAGTTTCACCTTCACCACCCGAGCGAGCATCTGCTGGCGGGAAAAAATTTCGATCTCGAATGCCACTTCGTTCACAAGGCGAGCACGGGCGCGCTCGCGGTGACGGGTGTATTCATTCGGCCCGGCGCGGAGAATGCGGCGCTCAAAGCATTCTTCGAATCGATGCCGGCCAAGGAAGGCCCGGAGGTGCGGGTCGGCAACACCATTGATGTCGGGGCGGTATTGCCGAAGAGCGGCGGCTACTTTCGTTACATGGGCTCATTGACCACGCCGCCATGCTCGGAAGGCCTGACCTGGACGGTTCACAAGGAACCGATCGAGGCATCGGTCGAACAAATCCAGAAATTCGCAGCACTGTTTCCGAAGAACGCGCGTCCGGTTCAGAAGCGCAACCGCCGCTTCGTGATCGACGCCTCCTGATTTTCGCAACGTATTCTCAAAGTTGAAGGAATGATATCGTGAGCAATTCGTCACATGCGACCGCCGCCACATCGTCCGGCCTGTTCGGCATCTTCGCCAACCGCAGGATCAGCACCAAGATTGCGATCGGGTTCGCCGTCGTGCTGGCGTTGACCGCGGTGCTCTCGGCGATGTCATATCGCGGCTTCGGCAAGGTTTCGGAGGGATTTGAGACCTTCAACCAGCGCGTCCACGTGGTGGGTATCGCCCGAGACGTCGATCGTGGCTTCGTTGCGTTTCGACGTTTCGCGCGCGAGTTCTCCCTGTCCGGCGACGAGAGCCTCATCGCTGAAGCCCGCAAGAGGCAGCAGGTACTTGCCACGAGCATCAAGCAGGGTGTCGATGAAATAAAGAACCCCGAGCGCCATAAGAAAATGGGGGAGCTCAGCGAACAGTTCCAGCTCTACGGCAAAGGCTTCGACAAGCTGGTTGCGCTGAAGCAGGAGCAGAACAGGCTGACCAAGGAGGTTCTCGATCCGCTCGGCGCCAAGTCGAGCACCGAGATCGAAGAGCTGCAGTCCACGGCGGTCGGCAAGGCGGGCAATTCCAACAATATGATTCTGGCCGGCGAAGCCCTGAAACAACTGCTGCTGGCGCGCTTGAACGTCAACAAGCTGCTCGGCCGGCATGAGCAGAGTTCCGCCGAAGGCGCAGAAAAAGCCCTCGCCGATCTCAAGATCGCCATGACGGCGTTCGGCAACGGGATCGTCAGTGACGACGTGCGCAAGATATTCACTGATGTCAACGCCAACGTCGAGAAGTACGCCGAGGCCTATCACAAGGCGGCGCATAACGCGCATGAGATCGAGGTTCTCGCCAATGGCGAGATGTCGAAGATCGCTCAGGCAATTGGCGCCGACGCCCAGGCCATCAAGGAATCGGGCGTTGCCGAAGAAAAGCAGATCGAGCATGAGACCGCGAGCCTGATCGCCTCGACTGAAAGCCTGATCCTTATGGTCGCGATTGGCAGTCTGGTTCTGGGAGTCGCGCTGGCGTGGCTGATCGGACGCGCGATCTCCAGGCCGGTAGTTGGCCTCTGCGCCGGCATGCGCGAACTGGCCGAAGGCAATTTCCAGGTCATCCTGCCGGGTCTTGGCCGGGGCGATGAAGTCGGAGATATGGCGCAGGCGGTCGAAACCTTCAAGGTCAAGGCCGAGCAGAAGGCGCGCGAGGAAGCGGAAGCCAAGATCAAGCAGGATCAGGTCGCCGCGCAGCAGCGCAAGGCGGACATGATCACGCTCGCCGACACCTTCGAATCCGCCGTCGGCGAAATTATCGAAACCGTCTCCTCGGCTTCGACCGAGTTGGAAGCATCCGCCGGAACGCTGACCAAGACCGCCGAACGCGCACAAGAGCTCACCACGATGGTCGCAGCGGCGTCCGAGGAAGCCTCCACCAATGTGCAGTCGGTGGCCTCCGCGACCGAGGAAATGTCCTCGTCGGTCAACGAGATCAGCCGCCAGGTACAGGATTCGGCGCGGATGGCCAATGAGGCGGTCGACCAGGCGCGCAAGACCAACGACCGTGTCGGTGAATTGTCGAAGGCCGCAGCCCGCATCGGCGACGTGGTTGAGCTGATCAATACCATAGCGGGACAGACCAATCTGCTGGCGCTGAATGCCACCATCGAGGCGGCCCGCGCCGGCGAGGCCGGCCGCGGTTTTGCGGTCGTGGCGTCCGAAGTGAAGGCGCTGGCCGAGCAGACTGCGAAAGCCACCGGCGAGATCGGCCAGCAGATCAGCGGCATCCAGGCGGCGACCCAGGAATCGGTCCACGCGATCAGGGAAATCAGCGGCACCATCGAAAAGCTGTCCGAGATTTCATCGACCATCGCGGCTGCGGTGGAAGAGCAGGGTGCTGCGACGCAGGAAATTTCCCGCAACGTGCAGCAGGCCGCACAGGGCACCCAGCAGGTCTCAACTCACATCACCGACGTGCAGCGCGGCGCCAGCGAGACCGGATCGGCCTCGTCACAGGTTCTCTCCGCGGCACAAATGCTGTCCGGCGACAGCAACCGCCTCAAGCTGGAAGTCGGCAAGTTCCTCAACACGGTGAGGGCCGCCTGACAATAACGAACCCGGCCCCAAGCGGGGCCGGAGTTCCGCTCTCGGGCCATGAGTTTTCCAAGCTCCCGTATCCGGGGAAAGCAGCGACCTCGGACGATCCATCTCGTGCCAAGACGTCGGTCAAGACGAACCTGGTCGTCGCGTTCCCTCCGGGGCGCAGTCGCTATCGGTCGACAGCAACAGGCTGAAGCTCGAAGTCAGCAAGTTCCACCACACGATAAGGGCGGCTTGACACAGCAGTGAGCTGGCCTCACCGGACGCCAGGTTGAATTCTGCACACGTCAACCTTCAACTGCACAATTTTTAGACGGATATTAATGATTAACAAATAGTATGCGGTGATTGTGGGTGCAGTCCTGTTGGCGTGGCACTCTTGATTTTGAATTATTGGGGTTTCTCGATGCGCGAGCAATTTCATCTGCGCCTGACCCACAAGATCATGGCCATTGGCATTGTCGGTCTGGTCGGGCTTCTTGCGTTCGGCGCGATCTACCAGATCGGCAGTTGGTCGCAGGATGCATCGCGCGCCATTGCGGGCAATGCCCGCACGATCTCCGATCTCAACAAGAAGCTCTCGATGGAAATGCTGGAGGCGCGTCGGGCGGAAAAAGATTTTCAACTGCGGCGGGACGAGGCGTATTCGAAAAGCCATGCCGAGTTGTCCGCTGCGATCGACCGCGATTTTCAGCAACTCGAGACCTTTGTGCGATCCAGCGGTATCAACGACATCTCTGAGGAAATCGATGTCGCGCATAACGGTTTCAAAAATTACCTGAGAGAGTTCGGGACACTGGCACAAGCCGAGATCAAACTCGGCCTGAACGAAACATTGGGTTTGTCGGGATCGCTGCGCACGGCAGTTCACGATATCGAAGCAAAACTCAAGGAAAGCGACAATCCACGGCTGACCAGCTGGATGCTGATGATGCGGCGGCATGAGAAGGATTTCATGCTGCGGCGTGATCAAAAATATGTCGGTGAATTGAAAAAAGCCGCTGTGGAGTTCTCGAAATTGTTGGCAGGCGCCGACATGCCGCCGGCGCTGAAGGCCGATATCGTTCAGAAGCTGGAAAAATATCAAACGGATTTTTCCGCCTGGGCCGAGGGCGCGCTGGAAGTAGCGCGTCATGGTGCTGCGATGTCGAAAGAGTTTCATCAAATCGAACCGGTCATTGTCAAGATCCAGCAGAGCGTCGAGCGGCGCTATAAGGAGGCTAGCTCGGCCGAGGCGGCCACGCGCGGTTCGGTGGAAATGTGGATGCTGATCGCACTTGGATTGGCGGTCGTCGTTGTGAGCGGCGCGTCATTCCTGATTGGGCGGTCGATATCGAAAGCGCTTTCGGCAATGGTCCGAGCCATGATCCGGCTTGCGGGTGGCGATTTTACAGTCGCAATACCGAGTCTTGGCCGCAAGGACGAGGTTGGTGAAATGGCCGGCGCGGTGGAGGTGTTCAAGACCAACATGATCGAGACGGAGCGGCTGCGCGCCGAACAATCGGACGTCGAGCAACGACAGTTACAGCTGCGCAAGGCGGATATGCACAAGCTCGCCGATGCATTTGAAGGCGCGGTCGGTGAAATCGTCGAGATGGTATCGTCGGCCGCCACCGAGCTGGAAGCGTCCGCCAATACACTGACGACGACAGCCGAGCGGTCGCAGGAACTTGCGACGATGGTCGCGGCTGCGTCGGAGGAAGCCTCCGCCAATGTACAAGCGGTTGCTTCCGCCAGCGAGGAGTTGACTACATCGGTCAACGAGATCAGCCGCCAGGTCCAGGAATCGTCCCGGGTCGCCAACGAGGCGGTGGATCAGGCGCAGAAAACCAACGACCGCGTCGGTGAATTGTCGAAGGCGGCAGCCCGCATCGGCGACGTGGTCGAGCTGATCAACACCATTGCGGGACAGACCAATCTGCTGGCCCTGAATGCCACGATCGAGGCGGCGCGGGCTGGTGAAGCCGGCCGCGGCTTCGCGGTCGTGGCGTCGGAGGTGAAAGCCTTGGCCGAGCAGACCGCGAAGGCGACCGGCGAGATCAGTCAGCAGATCAGCGGAATCCAGGCCGCCACGCAGGATTCGGTGGGCGCCATCAAGGAGATCGGCGATACCATCGGCCGGATGTCGGAGATTTCCTCGACCATTGCCGCGGCGGTGGAAGAGCAGGGCACGGCAAGCCAGGAAATATCCCGCAACATCCAGCATGCGGCCGAAGGCACCTCGCAAGTCTCCTCGAACATCACCAACGTGCAGCGCGGCGCCAGCGAGACCGGATCGGCCTCCGCGCAGGTTCATTCGGCGGCGAAGTCGCTGTCGAGCGAGAGCAATCGGCTCAAGCTCGAAGTCAGCAAGTTCCTCAACACGGTACGGGCGGCCTGACAACTTGCGGAGTTTCGCAGCGTTCGCCCGTTTCAACCGACCGTGAACAGCGCCTTGCCGCGATTTTTTGATGCCACGGCCACCGCCTCGGCGATCTCAGCGAATCTGTAGGTGCCGGCAATTGGCGCGCTGATCGCACCCGACGCGACCAGCGGCGTGAGCCGATCGTACATCTCTGTGATCTGGTGGGGCTTTGCGTCCTTGAACCAATTGGCCAGCCAGAACCCGCGCAACGAAATGTCGCGGAAAATAAAGTGCGTCGCGGGGACGATGGATGGTTTGCCGCTTATCGTGCTATAGAACACATGGACCGCCTTTTCGGCGAGACAGCCCAGCAGATTCGTTGTCGAGGTGTCGCCGACACCGTCCACCGCCAGTGCAATGGGTGCCTTGCCCGTCTCGGCGGCAACCCGTTTGGGGAGATCCGGTCCATCGATCAGTACGACGTCGCCGCCGATCGCCTTGACTTCGGCGACGACATCGTCGCGCCGCACCACATTGACGGTCTTGAGGCCCAGCGATTTCGCGATCGGGATCAGCGCCCGCCCGACGCCGGAATTGGCGCTGTTCTGGATCACCCAGGATCCCGATGGCAGGCTGACGAAATCGGTCAGCATCAGATAGGCGGTTGGCGGATTGATGCCGAGCATGGCGAGTTGATGGACGTCGCCGCCGGGCAGCGGCCGAAGCTGGCTCGCATTTGCCTTAACCCGTTCCGCCCAGGCCGGTGTGGGGTAGGGCACCAGGGTGCGGTCGCCCTGTTTCAGATGCTTGACGCCGCCGCCGACGGCAATGACGCGGCCAACGCCTTCCGTTCCCATCACGCTTGGCAATTTCGGCCGATAACCGTAGCGGCCGGAAATCATCAAGAGATCGCTCATATTGATCGGCGAGGCTTCCAGCGCGATCACCACTTCGCCTTCGGACGGCGCGCCGACATCGGGAATGTCGACCAGCTTCAACACCTCGGCCGGATTGCCGAACGCTTCAATCTCAATAGCTTTCATGACGGTTTCTCCTGGTTATGTACTATAGGGTACATAATAGAGGTTTGCCGTCAAGCAAGCAGTCTCATCGTCTGATTTAATGTGGCGCGGACGCGGGCCGCATCGGGGGCATCTTTCGCAAGTACCATCAGCCCCAGATAAATCGCCATGATCGTATGTGCGGTACTATCCGGATCGAACACGCCGGAAAATTGCGTGCGGTCGGCGCGAAGCCGGTTGCGGAGTAATTGCTCAAGTTTCCGGTTGAAGCGCTCGATCCTGTTGCGGACCTCCTTCTGATCGGAGACGCCATCGGCTGCGGTATTGACCGATAGGCAGCCACGGGTTCCCTTAACCCCCGAGCAGAAAGGGACAAAACCGGTCAGCCAGCGTTCGATCGCGTCACGCGCCGACGGCCCCTCCTTGAGGACGCGCTCGGCGTTCGCGACAATGCGTTGGTGATAGCGGTCGAGAACCTGCAGGAACAACGCATTCTTGTCGCCGAAGGCGGCATAGAGGCTTGGCTTGGCAAGGCCAGTGGCGGCGGTGATGTCGTCGAGCGATGTGCCCTGGAATCCTTTTCGCCAGAACACGTCTCGCGCGAGGTCCAGCGCCTCGTCGGGATCGAAACTGCGCGGTCGTGCCATCGGACCTATGTACGTGCTGGCTGAAAAAATCGCAAAGTGCGGTACCGAGGGCAGGGACCGTCCTTAATTTTCCTCGCCGGACTCCTTGCCGCTCCGCTATCGCCGATGTCTGCGGTTCGGTTCGCAGGCGTTGAGCTGCCAGTAACGAAGTCAGGAAGTCAGTCAGCATCACCAAATACTTTAGTCACGACTTGACAATTTTGGGGGAGGTGGTAATACTCAAGTCAATGCTTAAGTATTTGAACATCGACAGCAGCTTCAGGGCTCTCGCGGAACCCACCCGCAGGGCCATCGTCGAGCGGTTGAGCCGCGGACCGGCAACGGTCAGCGACCTGGCGCGGCCGTTCGACATGACCCTCGCGGCGGTGGTCCAGCATCTTCAGGTGCTGGAGCAGAGCGGATTCGTCCAGAGCGAAAAGGTCGGACGCGTGCGCACTTATCAAATCGAGCCTGGCGGTCTCGCTCCTCTCGCCGATTGGGTGGCCGAGCGCCGCAGTCTTATGGAGCGCCGGCTCGACCGCCTCGGGGAGCTTCTCGCAGAGACCGAACCATCGACCCAGGAACCTCAGTACAAAACAAGGGAAGAGTAAAAGTGACAAAGACGAGCGAAGCATCTGTGAGCAAACAGGCATCAGTTATCCACAGTACATTCAGCATCGAACGGACCTTTCCTCAGCCTCCCGCCCACGTCTTCTTCGCGCACGCGAACGAAGCGATGAAGCGTCGTTGGCTCGCGGAAGGCGAGGGCTGGACGGTGAACAAGTTCACGCTCGACTTCAGTGTCGGCGGCAGCGAGATATCGCGGTTCCGCTATCTGGACGGACCGGAAATTACCTATGACGCGATCATCCAGGACATCGTTCCCAATCGCCGCATCGTGTTCGCGTACCGAATGGCGGTAGGGTCCAACCCGATCTCGGTGTCTCTGAGCACCGTGGAACTGGTGCCCTCCGGCAACGGCACGCGCCTGACCTATACCGAACAGGGCGCCTATTTCGATGACGCAGACGCGCCGAAGTCACGTGAAGAAGGCTCGCGTGGGCTGTTGGAAAAGCTCGCCGAAGAGCTCAACCATTCAAGGTAGCACTTGCTGATTTGCGAAGCGGACGCCGGCTCCGCTCCGCCAACTGTTCGCGCGGCGCGGCGTGTTTGCCGCGCCTTGCAAGGTCTACGCTTCCGGCGCAAGGGCTGCATCGGATGAGGCCGGCGGCAATACCTGCCTGCGGAACAGGATCCGCTGATACAGCCAGCCGATTGCCACCAGCACCAGGCCTAAGCACATGAACGACAGCGCGCGGTAGACGCCCGTCAGCGTTGACATGTCGATCAGGAACGCCTTCAGGATCGTGAGTGCGATGACCACGGCCGACGCCAGCCGGGCGCGCTGCGAGTTGAACAGGATGCCGATGCCGAGCAGGGTCACGCCGAACGCCAGCCAGGCGATCGAATAGGTGTATTGCTCGGCGCCACCGGTGGGGCCGCTGGTCAGCACCGGGCCGTGATAAAGCCTGCGAATTTCGAACGTCACATAGGTGAGTGCGAGAACGAGCGCACCGGCTGCGATGGTGTTGGCATAACCGACGTGCCGGCGGCCCGCTACCGCATAGGACAACAGCAACGCCAGCACTGCCGGAAGGGCATAGCCGAGCAGCAGGAGGTTGAAGAACACAGCGCCGACATCGGTGGGCCAGAGGATCGGCGTCTCCAGCAGCATCAGGCCGAACACGGTGGCTAGGCCGGCAAACACCGTGAGCAGGATCGCGCTGACGTTATGGATGATGCTGCCGGTTCTGATGCGTAGCCGCTCCAGGCCGATCGCCATCGCCAGCGCGACGCACACTTGCAGCGCGACCTCGGTAAGGTCGGCGGAGCTTGCGTAAACATCCCCGCCGTTGACGAGGTGGCGAATTTCCATGAACGCCAGCAGCACCGTGAACAGGATTGCCGCCGATTCCACCGTTCGTAACGGGGCGTCGTCGCCACGGCGGCGCAGGAAGACGCTGGCCATCCAGAACGACAGCGCCGGGATGCCGTAGCCCCACAACAGCCAGTTGAAGATCGGGGTGGTGCCGACCGCGTTGCCGACGATGCGCGGCTCGTAGCCGATGCGCAGCACCACGATGCCTGCGAGAATGGCCGATAGCGAGCGCAGGAACGGAATCGGCCGCTGCATCGAAATCCACGCCGTGCCCAGCGACATCAGCGCCAGCGCGATCGTGAGCCAGCCTTTTTCGAGCGCGAAGGTGAGCGCGAGTGCCAGCGCGCTCAGCGCGCCGGTGGCAAACAGCGCGATCGAAATCGCCAGTCCTGGCCGGTTGTCGCGCTTGGTCAGAATTTCGGTCGCGGCGCCGTATGCCGCCGCAAGCACCACCGCCAGAATCGCAAACGGGATCGAGCGGTCGAGATGGGCGATGCGGGCATAAAGCGCGATCAAAAGTGCCAGCGGCGTGAACACGGCGGTGGCCGACCATACCACCGGGATGATGGCGCTCGCCGAGCGGCCTTGCGCCAGGAATCCAGCGGCGCCAAATCCGGCTGCGAAAATCGCCGCGGTTATCAGATGCAACGAAACCGAGCCGTCGGTGGCTGCGGGACCAATGCCGGGCAGCGGTCCGCCCGGCAGCACCAGCATGTCCGGATTGCCGCGAACCGCCCATTCGGCGAACACGATGAAGACAAAGATAGCCGCAGCGCCGATCGCGCCGGTGGCAGCCTGCGCGCGCCATGCCACCCATAATGTGCCGGCCACCAGAACGGCGAACACGACGATGGCGGCGTCGTCATGGAAACTTGCCAGCACGATCATCGTCGCGCCCGCGAGGTAGGCCGCGAGCGAACCGGACGAGATCGGCTCGATCTGGCCTTCGTCCGCGGGCGGGCCGAACATGAATCCGCACACCACCAGCAAGGCTGCGAGGACGAACCCCGCGATCACATGGAACGCGTGCGGTCCGACCATCGAGGGGCCGCATTGCAGGCAGGGGAACGTCCACAGCAGCGCGAACACGATGGTGGTGACCGCGAGCCAGCGCCACAGCCGGATGCGCGCCAAGCCGAAGGCCGCCGCGGTGACGATGGCGAGGTAGATGTACAGCGCCCAGAAGTCCGGCTTGTCCGATGAAACCAGCACGGGGGTGACGAATGCGGCGGCGATGCCGAGGCCCGCCAGCGCCGGTCCGTGCAACAGCGCCGCGGCGAGTGTGCCCAGCGCCACCAGTCCCAGCAGGATGAACGCCGTCGCGGGTACCAGAAAACCGTAAAGCGCGTAGGCGGCGTAGACGGTCGCGAAAGCGACTGATGTCCCGGCGGCGGTGAGAATGGCAGGGATGTTGGCGATCGGCAGCGCTTCGATCGCGGAGATGCTCTCCTTGCGGCGGGTCCATTCGCCCGATGCAAGCAGCGCCAGCGCGAACGCGCCGCCAAGCAAGGTGCGCACGCCCGGCCCGAGCAGCCCCGCGTCGATCGAATAGCGGACCATGAAGAAACCGCCGAGCGCCAGCGTCAAACCGCCGACCCAGACCACCCAGCGGGTGCCGATACGCTCCTCGAAGCCGGGACCGGGTTGGGACGCGGGTGCGGCAGCCGGAATGTCGGGCATCGGAGACGGCGCCACCGGTTGACTTGGCGGTGGCGACTCTTCTTCGGTTGTTTCAATTCTGATCTGGTCCGCTGCCGATGGCGCGATCGGCGCTTCCTGCGCGGGGAGTGGTGGCGGCATCGGCCTGGCCGCGGTCGCCGATGACGCCAAAGTCTCCATCACATCCAGCCGCGCCCGCAACGCCGCGGTTTGATTGAACGCCTTGCGCGCAAAAATGAATGCAACGATGGCGATCACCAGCGAGAAGAAGTCGAACGGCGAATCGAGCATCAAACCTCCAAGAAGCTTCCAACGTGATCGCCCCGACCTTTCGGGCTTACCGCGTCAAATCCTCAAGCCACGTCAGGCCGTCAGCGCCGCCCCCGCACACGCAGGCCCGGCGCGGGCCGCTCCTGCAGCACCTCGCGGCGGAAGCGAAACAATGCAGCAGGCCGTCCACCGGTCTGTGTCGACATCACGCCGGTGGGTTCGACCAGCGCGCCGGCTTCCACCAGCCGGCGGAAATTCTGTTTGTGGAGATGCCGCCCCGAGATCGCTTCCACGGTCCGTTGCAACTCAGTAAGTGTGAATTCGGGCGGCAAAAGTTCAAATACCACCGGACGGTATTTCAGTTTGGCGCGCAGCCGCGCAATCGCGGTCGCCAATATTCGCCGGTGGTCGAAGCGCATCGATACGCCAAGCGCGGGAATGGATCGGCGCGCCAATGCCGCGGGGCGTCCGTCGCGTCGCGCTTCCTCGATCAATCCCGCTTCGTAAAGCAACTCATAACGGTCGAGCACGCGCTCCTCGTCCCAATGCGCGCCCTCGGTGCCGAAATACAGCCGGACGCGATCCTTGCGGCTGAGTGCACGTGCCGTGTCGGGCTCCTCGGTCTGCTCAGCCCAGTTCGTCAATTCGGGAAAGATGTCGCGCTCGATCATGCCGGGCCGCGCTTCCCGCCAGTCTTCCCATGGGAAGAAGCGATACCAGGGCTCAAAAGTGGCGCCAGGCGCCCGCTGCGCGTTGTCGGCCGCACGCGTAAGCGCGAGATAGCCGATCGAGGCGACATGGGCATCGGTGTCGCCGGCCTGCGTGTGCCGGCCGCGGTCGCCGAATGTATAGAGCTGCTCGACGTAACCCAACCGCAATCCCGCTTGTTCTTCCACCCAGGCGCGCAGGCCGATCTCGAAGGTGCGGTGCGCAACCGCGTCGAACGGGCCGAACGGGAGTCCGGCGAGCCTGTCGCCGTCGCTGCCCGATGCGGTGAGTATCAGCGGCTCGTTGCCTTCGATCGCAACGATGGCCGCGGTGAGGCCGATTTCGATCGGCGTCAGAAGCTTTTCGTTCATCTGGCGCCAATCGCTGACATCAGTCGAGATCGAGGCGAAACGGCCGGCCTTCGATCATCAGGTTGCCCGGACCCATTTCGTCGAGGGCGCGCAGCATCCGCCCATCTCGCCCCAAAGCCCGGTCCGCCAGGCTCACGATCAACCGGTTCGGCGACGCGATCGGGGAGGCGGCGCGAATCTGTCGTGCGATCGAGATTTCGTCGCGATGCGGATTGAGCATACACACGGCGGCGAAAGCGCTTGCGGTCGAGCGGCTGATGCCGGCGTAACAATGGACCACGAGCGGGGCGCTGCGGTCCCAGCCGCGCACGAAATTCAGGACCTGCTCGATATGCGAATCCGAAGGCGCGACAAAGCCATCCATCTGTTCGGTAATGTCGTCCATCGATATTTTCAGATGATTGGCCGGGAGCACCGATTCCGGCCGCTGCACCTGATCGACGTTGGCCATGACCGTGAGGACGTGACTGGCTCCGGTGGCTTTGACGGTGTCGGGAAGTGCGGCGAGCGAGCAAACGTGGATCATGGTGGTCCTTTTGTTCGTGCAATTATAGGCTTGCCCACGCCGCGGCGAAAGCGTCGATGTTCATGGAAGCAGCGTCCTGAACCGCGCCAGGAACCGCTTTTCGGCTTTGGCCGCGGTCCAGGGCGTGAGGTAATCCCGCACGCTCGCCGGGGGCAGGCCAGGATCGCGGCCGAACAGGCGCTTGGCCTCGGCTTCGGCAAAACCTGCAAGCTCGGTCGCCTCGAGGTATGCCGCGCCCCTGTCGGCGGCCTTGATCTGTCGTGTTATCTCGTCGGCCAATACCGGCGGCAATCCGAAGCGGATGTGGATGGCCGAAAGCAGCCGCTTCTCCACGGCCTTGTAGTCGCCGCCCAGCACCGCTTTGAACGGCGAGATCATGTCGCCGATGACATATTCCGGTGCATCGTGCAGCAGTGCTGCGAGCCGGAAGCGGACATCGACACGCGGGGTCTGCTCGCGCATCACAACCTCGACCAGCAGCGTGTGCTGCGCCACCGAGAAAATATGCGCGCCGCTTGTCTGCCCGTTCCAGCGCGCAACGCGCGCCAGGCCGTGGGCGATGTCGGCGATTTCGATATCCAGCGGCGAGGGGTCCAAAAGATCAAGGCGCCGGCCCGACAACATCCGCTGCCAGACCCGGGTGGAGGTCGCAGTCTCGGAAAATTTTCTGGCCGTCATTTGACTTTGAGGCGGGTGCTGCGTTGTTTTCCGGCGCAGGCTTCATGGCAGAAGCACGTTACCAGATGGTCGTTGACCATGCCGGTGGCCTGCATGAAGGCGTAAACGATGGTCGGGCCGACAAATTTGAATCCGCGCGATGCCAGTTCCTTTGATATCTTGATCGACAGCGGCGTTGACGCCGGCACGCTGGCGGTGGTCTTGAACTGATTGACCTTCGGCCTGCCGTCGACAAAATCCCACAGGAATTTCGAGAAGCCGGGGCCCTCTTCCATGATCTTCAGATAGGATCTTGCGCTTGCGATCGTGCCCTCGATCTTGGCGCGGTTGCGAACGATGCCGGCGTCGTTCATCAGGGCATCGGTCTTTTTCGCGTTGTAGCGCGCGATCTTTGCCGGCTCGAAATCGTCGAAGGCGCGGCGAAAGTTGTCGCGCTTGCGCAGGATCGTGATCCACGACAGCCCGGCCTGGAAGCCGTCGAGGATGAGCTTTTCGTACAGCGCGCGGTCGTCGTACTCCGGCACACCCCATTCGGTGTCGTGATAGGCCATATAGAACGGATCTTCGCCCGGCCACGGACACCGCACCAGGCCATCGGCATGCAGGCGCGCCGACCTCGTCATGCCACGGTCTGCTTCGGTGCGATCAGCAGATCGTCCGGTTCGGCAACGCGGATGGCAAGGCCACCGGATGTCAGCGGCATCCCGGCGGCATGCGCGTCGGCGGCACGATCCACCCTGATCAGCGCGAGACCATTGTGGCCTGCCGTCGAACCCATGGTGCCGACCGGCTTGTCGCCGGCCAGGACAGCTGCTCCGGGTTCCGGCGACGGGCCCTCGAGAATGACCCTTACAATCCGGGTGCGCGCGGTGCCGCGATGCTGCATCCGCGACACCACCTCCTGCCCGACGTAGCAGCCCTTGTCGAAATCGACGCCGTGCAGGCGGTCCATATTGGTTTCGTGCGGAAATGCGTCGCCATACATGAAATCGAGGCCGCCGCGCGGAACGCCGGACGCGATGCGATGGGCCTCATAGGCTGTGCTGTCGACCAGATCCGCGCCCACCAGATCGGCGACTTTTTGCGCGAGTGCCGCAGGCACCAGAATCCGCCAACCAAGCGCGGCATCGCGCGGATCGGTGAACGCCAGATCGGGTATCACTGCGGGAACGCCATCCCATGCCGCGAGCACACCGAGGCTGTCGGAGAGATTTTCGACCGCGACCTTGGCGCGCAATTTGTAGAAACCAAGCTTGTCGGCGAGGCCCTGCGCGAGCGCGCGCGGGCAGTCGATCAGGAAACCGCCGCCGTGGCCCGAAGGCGCTTCGGTGATCAGGAAATCCACCGTTATTTTGCCCTGCGGGGTCAGCAAGGCCCCGAACCGGCCGAGGCTCGGGCGAAGCAGCGTCACGTCGGTGGTGACAAGGCCGTTGAGAAAGTCGCGGGCGTCGCCGCCGCTGACCTTGACCACGCCCCGGTCGGGAAGAATCGCTGCTTTCATAAGGAGTTCTCTGGCAAAGCTCTTTTTGAAGTTCTTGGGGAAATGCAAGCGCCGGATATCACATGGCAACGTAAGACGCTAAGGTATTGCGAACAAGGCCCGCGCCACATCCGGTTCCGCGAACCGGGCACTGAGGACCGAATGAATCAACGATTTGATACCATTCTAAGATCCGGCACCGTGGTCAATCAGGACGGCGAGGGCGTGCGCGACATCGGCCTTGCCGATGGCCGCATTGCAGCAATCGGCGGGCTTGGACGGGCCTCGGCGGCCGAAGTCATCGACTGCACCGGCCTGCATATCCTGCCGGGCGTAATGGACACGCAGGTGCACTTTCGCGAGCCGGGCCTCACCCATAAGGAGGACCTGGAAACCGGTTCACGCAGCGCCGTCATGGGCGGCGTCACGGCGGTGTTTGAAATGCCGAACACCGATCCCCTGACCGTCTCCGAACAGACCTTCACCGACAAGGTGAAGCGCGGCCATCACCGCATGCATTGCGATTTTGCGTTTTTCATCGGCGGCACCCGCGACAATGTGCAGGATTTGCCGGAACTGGAACGCGCGCCCGGCTGCGCCGGCGTCAAGGTGTTCATCGGCTCGTCCACCGGCGCGCTCCTGGTCGAGGACGACGAGAGCCTGCGGCGGATTTTCAAGGTGATCAGGCGCCGCGCCGCCTTTCATGCGGAAGATGAGTACCGCCTCAACGACCGCAAGGGACTGCGGATCGAAGGCGATCCACGTTCGCATCCGGTGTGGCGCGACGAGACCGCGGCGCTGATGGCGACCCAGCGCCTCGTCAAACTCGCCCATGAAGCCGGCAAGCGCATTCATGTGCTGCATATTTCGACCAAGGAGGAGATCGAATTTCTGCGCGATCACAAGGATGTAGCCTCCTGTGAAGCGACTCCGCATCACCTGACATTGGTCGCTCCGGAATGCTACGAGCGGCTCGGCACCCGCGCGCAGATGAACCCGCCGGTGCGGTCGGCCGATCATCGCGACGGCATCTGGCGCGGCATCGAGCAGGGCATCATCGACGTGCTCGGCTCCGATCACGCGCCGCACACGCTGGAGGAAAAGGCCAAGACCTATCCGGCCTCGCCATCGGGCATGACCGGGGTGCAGACGCTGGTGCCGCTGATGCTCGATCACGTCAACGCCGGGCGATTGTCACTGGCGCGCTTCGTCGATCTCACCAGCGCGGGTCCGGCGCGGCTGTACAACATCGCCACCAAGGGCCGGATCGCGGCGGGCTACGACGCGGACTTCACGGTGGTCGATCTCAAGCGCACCGAGACCATCACCAACAAATGGGTGGCCTCCCGCGCCGGCTGGACGCCGTATGACGGGATGCGTGTCACCGGCTGGCCGGTCGGCACCTTTGTGCGCGGCCGCCGCGTGATGTGGCAGGGGGAGCTGGTCACGCCGTCGACCGGCGAGCCAGTGCGGTTCCTGGAGACGCTGAAGGGGTAAGCAATCGAGCTCCAGGCGAGGGCAGGGAGTTGCTTCAAGTACGACCGTCATCGCCTGCTTGACCGGCGAACCAGTATGTGCGCCCGGCATGGGCATTGACTTGGAGGTGAAAGTCCACCCGTGAGCTGGTCACAATGAACGAAGCGAAACGCAACTGCAAGAGGGCGACCGATTGTGGGAAGGAAGCGTGGAGCGAAACTGCGGGCTGACGAACAGACATCAGATATGAGGCGGAACCGGGCAGGGCGAGCGGGCATACGACCGCGAAGCTGTTGTGACCAAAGCGCGGGGACGTAAATCTGGCGGTCGTGCAGTGAAGGTCAATGTTCTTACCCGGGGAGATCTCGTTTTGCGCCTGAAAGGGCGACGCGGGTTGCAAGACCGGCGGAGCGAGAAGTCAGCACAGGCCGTAGTAGCGGTGCAAGCCGCGAAGGGCCGAACGGTGGGGAAGGCGAGACGCCGATGCGCCTCGGGGAAGTTATGCCACAGAAGTTGGATGAGAATCCGAGTGTAGAGACGGCCAGGGCGGTGAAGCCGCAAGGGTCGCCGCTGCGTGTGGAAGCGTCACCGGTTGGTAGTGGAAACGGGCGCCTGGGAAGCAGCGAGCTGATGGAGAGGGTGTGCGAACGCCGGAACCTTCAGGGCGCACTGAAACGTGTGCGACAGAATGCGGGCAGTCCCGGCATCGATGGAATGACGGTTGAAGGGCTATCTGGGTATCTGCGTGTGCACTGGCCGCGGCTGCGCGAGGAACTCCTTGACGGACGCTACCAGCCGCAGCCGGTGAGACGGGTGGCGATTCCGAAGCCCGGCGGAGGCGAGCGTGAGCTCGGCATCCCGACGGTGCTGGACCGGTTCATTCAGCAGGCCCTATTGCAGGTCCTGCAACCGTTGATCGACCCGACGTTCTCAGAGGCAAGCTATGGCTTCCGGCCCGGACGGAGTGCTCACGACGCGGTGCGTCGCGCGCAAGCCTATGTGCAGGAAGGTCGCAGCTTTGTTGTGGATATCGACCTGGAGAAGTTCTTCGATCGGGTCAACCATGACGTGCTGATGGGGAAGTTGGTGAAACGGATCACGGACCGTCGCGTGTTGCGGCTGATCCGCCGCTACCTCACTGCGGGCGTACTCGCAAACGGGGTGGTGATGGAGCGGAACGAGGGGACGCCGCAAGGCGGCCCACTCTCACCGCTATTGGCCAACGTGCTCCTGGACGAAGTCGACAAGGAACTGGAACGGCGGGGTCATGCCTTCGTACGATATGCCGACGATCTGAATGTATATGTTCGGACGCAGCGATCGGGCGAACGGGTGATGGCTTCACTGCGAAAGTTGTTCGGGAAGCTGAAGCTCCGGGTCAATGAGACCAAGAGCAAGGTGACGCGTGCCACGGCATCGAAATTGCTCGGCTTCTCGTTCCGGGTGGCCAAAGGAGGAGTGATCCGGCGGCGCGTGGCGCCACAGGCCATCCAGCGTATGAAGGAGCGCGTACGTGAGCTGACCCGGCGCAATGCCGGTCGAAGCCTCGCGCAATTGTGCAAACCGCTCGGAAAGTATCTCGCGGGTTGGAAGGCTTACTTCCGGCTCGCGGAAACACCGGGCGTGTTTGCCGATCTCGACCAGTGGGTTCGTCACCGGCTTCGGGCCGTGCAGCTCAAGCATTGGAAGCGAGGTACGGTCGTCTACCGTGAGCTGATCGCTCGCGGAACATCCGTCCGCACCGCCAAGCGAGTGGCTGCCAACACCCGGAGTTGGTGGCACAACTCCGCGACGGGCCTTAATATTGCTCTGCCGAACCGTTTCTTGGACACGTTGAGAGTACCCCGGCTTGTCGGCTAACCTCAACCCATCGAACCGCCCGGTGCGGACCCGCACGCCGGGTGGTGTGGCAGGGGAGCGGCCTCACAAGGTCGCCCCCTATGCCGATTCCAGAGCTTTAGCGCTCTAACATCAACGCCGCGGCGTACTGGATCACCCGCCTTCGCGGGTGAAGACGACTGAGATTGGCTCAGCGCCTATTGCTTCGCGAGCGCGATCGAGAACTCGCCATTGCGGACGCGGACGGGAAGGCCTTCCGCGAATTTCGCCACGGCGTCTTCGCCATAGGTTCCGACCAGCTCGGCGAATGCCGCGAACAGGCTTGCCTGCGCCAGGCAGTCGCCGTCGACGCCATCGTGCCGCGCCTCCGCCCAGGCCTCGTTGAGGTAGCCGAGCGCCGCCCGCTTCTGTTCGTGATCGGGCAGCGGATCGCGGACGGTGGTGAATGACGCGGGATGGCTCATGAAACTCGACAGGCTGTGCACGCGATCCAGGGCGGAAGGCGTCGAATCGTGAATGAGGTTTAGCATGCAGGCCGAGGTCGCCTAGCCACTTCTTTAAGAAAGGTTAACGGCGCGAATTGAATTGAAATTGTTGTTCCGAATTCGAAGTCCGCAGCGCGCGACGGGCAGAGAAACTTTCGAATGAACATCTAGTTGGCGTAACGCGCTGTCAGATCCCGTGAGATCTTCGAGCCTTCCTCGATGTATCTGCGGATCGCGACCGAGGCTGCCGGCGTGCAGGTCCGGTAGGTCTGCTGGAAGCCGTTATAGCCGCGGTTGAAGCCCGCGATCATGCGGGCACGGCGGTCGCCCGAGGGGGTTTCGGCATCGACCAGCGCCTGCATTTCGTTGCGCCATTTTGGGCCTTCATTGGTGCCGCAAATGCCCCGCAAATAGTGCAGGGTGCCGAGGATCTCGGCCAGCCTCTGCAAGTCGCCGTCGAACGGCGCGGCAGCGTCCTGGGCCCGCGCAGGGCCCGGATTGCATGCCGATATGAGGATGACAGCGGCCAAAATACGCTTGAGCATGATCTGTTTTTCGACGCCCTTCATACGGTTACCCGGCTCGCTGAAGGCGTTTCGGTTCGAACCCGGTCTACCGGAGCGGGGAAGCGATTTCAACGCATGATCCGGCGCGCTTCGGCCCTCGCGCCTGACGCCTGCCGACGGCAATTGTCGCGCCGGGAACCCCGCTTGCTAACTAATACGTAGAAAATGTGAAGCGCCCCATTAATTCATTGAGCATGTGATGATCGCGTTATCGATACAGCCACATTGTAATTCCGCAATGCCGGCAGCGATCGAGATCGAACTTGGAGGCATGCGCCATGATCATATTCAAGCCGGGTGAACCCGCTCCGCGAATCCTCATCGCAGACGATGATCCCTCGATCGTCAGGCTGCTCGCGGATCGATGCAATCTGATGGGGTTCGAGGTCGAAACCGCATCCAACGGAACGCAGGCGTTGCGGAGGATTCGGCAGGGTGGGATCGATACCCTGATTATCGATGTCCAGATGCCTGAACTGGACGGCTTATCGGTGTCTGCGTATTTGCTCGAATATTCCAAAAGGCCCCTGCATGTGATCGTTGTGACGGGACGCCGCGATGCGGAAACCGTCGGAACCTGCGACAGCATGGGCGCACTCTATGTTCGCAAGGATGGGGGCTTCTGGGAAAATCTGGATGCTGCGCTGGTCGAGATCTACCCCGCAAACCCGGATCACATCGATCTGCCGGGATCGCGCTCGACGTATCACCCCACGGCGTTCGCGGGTGTCGCCGATTGACGATGATCTGGCTGTGGAAGGATTTCTTCGCAGCCGGCTCGATAAATGCGGCGCTGGGACCTTGTTCCCAGGTCGCCCGCCAGGCAAGAGCCCCCGACATGCCGCCCGGCTTTTCATCCCCCGATCAGGCCGCGCGCCGACTGGATGACCTCTTGAAGACCCCCGGTGACCTTGAGATCGCTTAAGTCATCCGGTGCAAGCCACCTGAAATCGTCGAGTTCGTCATTCAGGACCGGCTCGCCGGAGGTCCAGCGGGCCGCGAATGACATGATCAGATAATGTCCGTCGCTGGCGGTTCCCGGCAGCACTTCGCGCCATCCGGCGAGGCCAATAATCTCGATCCGCAGCGCGGTTTCCTCGTCGACTTCGCGGTGCAGGGCGGTGTGCAGCGATTCGCCGAATTCGACCCGGCCGCCGGGCAGCGAATAGAAACCCTTCGCCGGCGACCGCGCGCGCCGCACCAGCAGGATCTTGCCGTCGCGAAAGATCGCCGCGCTGACCGCAAGCTGGGGATGCGACGGCTGGACGGGGGACGTCGTGCACATCAAAGCATGATCCGGAAAAGCATGCCCTCGGGCCACGACCCGATGGGTGGAAACCGATTTTCCCTCGCGACAAACGCGCAACGCGTTTGCGCGGAGATCATGCTCAAACAAAGAGATGAGATCATGATTCGATTCCATCTAATCGGATCATGATCTAGTGGGTCATGATGTAGTCGACGTCAGCCTCGCCGCCGGCATTGATGATGCCTCCGGCCAGCGCGACCAGCGGCTTGACCCACCCGGTCGCTTGCTCGGCCAGCCTGGAGCGGGTCTTGTCCTGCTTGGCCGCGCGCATGGCGTCGCCTACCGCGGTGAGAATTGAGGTCATTGCGCTGGTGACATTGTCGAATTCGGCGCGAACGCTTGCTTCGGCGGATTCATAGGCCTCGATGGCGAGGTCGCGCGCCTTGAAATGGGATGCCGTGAAATGTTCGCCATAGGACAAAGGCTGCCATTCCAGGAAATCTTCCGCGCATTCCGGCATGTCCGGAACCATCTCGAGCAGCATGATGGCTTCATTAAAATGGTTCAGATAATCGGTGGCGAGGCCGGTGCGCGGATTGATGTTGGCAGCCCGCAACTGGGCAGCCCGCGCCTCCTGATCAGGGCCAGACTGGTGCGGCATCGGGCGATCGGGTCGCACGGGTTGGGAAGCCGTTGATGTCATCTGCCGCAGTCTTGACGGTCGGGGTTAAAAGGTGCTGAACGGATGCCTATCTGGACCACAGAATGTGTGGACGCTTCGTAATTACCTCGCCGCCGGCGGCGTTGCGGCAGATTTTTGGCTATATCGAGCAGCCCAATTTCCCGCCACGGCATAATATCGCGCCAACCCAGCCGATACCGGTGGTCATTGTCGAGAACGGCATCCGGCATTTCCGTCTGATGCGGTGGGGCCTGTTGCCCGCCTGGGTCAAGGACCCCCGTAAATTCACCCTCCTGATCAATGCGCGGGCGGAAACGGTCAAGGAAAAACCGGCCTTCAAGAATGCCATCAAGCGGCGGCGCTGCCTGATCCCGGCGGACGGCTATTATGAATGGCAGGCTTCAGGAACGCGCAAGCGGCCTTATTTCATCCATCGCCGCGACGGGGCTCCGACCGGCCTTGCCGGGTTGGCGGAAACCTGGATCGGCCCCAACGGTGAGGAACTCGATACCGTGGCGATTGTCACCGCCCCCGCGAGTGCCGATCTCGCGGTGTTGCATCACCGCGTACCCGTGACCATCGAGCCCGGCGATTTCGATCGCTGGCTCGATTGCAGTGATGACGATGCGGAGACCGTGATGGCCCTGCTGAGGGCGCCCGACGAAGGCAGTTTCGTCTGGCACGAGATCTCGACGAGGGTCAATCGCGCCGCCAATGACGACGCGCAGCTGACGCTGCCGATCACGGCGGAGGAGATGGCCGCCGAAGCGCCGAAGCCGGCGAAAAGGGCGGGCCAGCGCAAACCGGTGGTGACGGCGTCTGACGATGACGGGCAGGGGTCGTTGTTCTGATTTCGCTCCTCCGTCATGCCCGGCCATGGCAGCATGCCTTGCGCAGACTCGTAAACTTGTCTGCGATGCCGGGCATCCACGTCTTAACGGCCTTGCAGCAAGAAAGACGTGGATGGCCGGGCATAGGCGAGCGGAAGCGACGCCGTCCTTCGGACGGCTATGCCCGGCCATGAAGGCCCTTATTGCAGCGAGCGCGGTGAATCAGGCGGCTGCTTCCGCGGCAACGGCTGATCCGAGGGCGGCGTTGCTGTAGGCGGTTCCGCCGATGCCCCAGGCGCCTTCCACGGCGTAGGTCACGCTTGCGAAGATGTGCTCCCGCTTGATGCGGCCCGCCGCGGCTTGTTCGATGATCGCCGTGCCCTCGGCGATCCAGGCATCCTTCAGCTCCTGCGTCGGCAGCACGAAGGACGGCACCTTGAGTTCAAACACCGCGATATCGGTGGGCTTGCCTCCGGAAAACGTGCGGCCCCGCGGCACCACGGTGACCTCGCCGATGATGTTCGGCGTCATGAATTTATTGCCGGTGAGGCCGTGCAGCCGGAGCAACAGGTCGGTCAGTTTTCGGAACGCTTCGGCCTGCGCGTCCGCACTTAAAGTACCTTCGGGAACGATGACTTGGATCGGCATTTTGGCTCTCCATGAAGACAATCGAACGGCCCCGCCATTGCGGCGGGCGTCGTGACCATTAGATAACGATCGTTATTGTCAAAACATAACGATCGTTATCCTGTCAATGCTAATATAACGATCGTTATCAATTAAACGCGAGACGGGCAGATGGCGCGGTCGAACAAGAACGAAGGCGATGCGCGGACGCGACTGGTCGAGGCGGCCGGGCGCGGCTTCCGCACCGGTGGATTTGGCGGAACGGGTGTGGACGCGCTGGCGAAAGGCGCGGGGCTCACCTCGGGCGCGTTCTACGCCCATTTCGATTCCAAAGCCGAGGCGTTCAGGCTTGTCGTCTCGGATGGGCTTGCGACGCTGCGAAACGGGATCGCGGCGTTTCAGGAGCGCCATGGCCGCGGCTGGCGGGACCCGTTCGTCGATTTCTATCTCGGCGAGCGAATGGAGCTTGGAATCGACGAGGCGTGCGGTCTGCCGAGTTTTTCGTCCGACGTGGCCCGCGCGGACGATGCGACCCGCGCCGTCTATGAGAAAGAGCTAACGAGCTTGCTGGAGGTGGTGGTTGCCGGATTTCGCGGCGCACATGCCAGCGAACGGGCCTGGTCTTTCCTGGCGGTGCTGTCGGGCGCGGCTGCGATGGCGCGGGCCGTCAAGGATGAGCGAATTCGGCGCGAGATCCTCGCCGCGGCAGGTGTGGCGGCCAAGGCTATCTAGCTAACGCTGTCTAGGATCGGGTGGGCAAAGCGAAGCGTGCCCACCAGATTTTGTCGCGGAAATAATGGTGGGCACGGCGCGAAGTGCGCTTTTGCCCACCCTACATTGTCGACGCTCTCGTAAAAATATTCAACGCCGCGTATTGCAGCAGCATGATGGTCTTGGCGTCGGCGATGCGGCCATCGGCGATCATGGCGAGCGCCTGATCGATCGGCAATTCCAGCACCTCGATCTCCTCGCCTTCGTCCGCGATGCCGCCGCCGCTTCCGACCCTCATATGCGGCTCATATGCCGCGACAAAGAAGTGCAGTTTCTCGGTGATCGCGCCGGGGCTCATGAAAGCTTCGAAAACTTTTCGGATGTCGCCGAGCCGATAGCCGGTTTCCTCTTCCGTCTCGGCGCGAATCCGGATTTCAGGAGATTCGTTATCCAACAGGCCGGCCGCGGCCTCGATCAGGAGATCGTCGTAACCGTTGACGTATGCCGGATAGCGGAACTGCCGCACCAGCACCACGGTGCGCTGCGCCAAATTGTACGGCAATAGCGTCGCGCCGTTGCCGCGGTCGTAGGTCTCGCGAGCTTGCGTCTGCCATTCGCCGTTGGCGCGCCGCCACGCGAAGGTGGTGCTTTTCAGCGTGTAGTGATTGTCGGAGAGCACGCGCACGTTCTGGACGCGGATGCGGTCGGAGACGGTCATGTCGTGCCTGCTGATTTCTTGATTACGGTGTCGGCTCGCGCCCATCGAGCCACTTGGCGTAGATGATGCGCTCCTGCTCGAGATAGCCGAGCGACTGATAGAACGCCTGAACCTGACTGTTGTCGGGACGCACCATGAGTTGCAGCTTTTCGATGCCGCGTAGGCGCAGCCAGTGTTCCGCGGCATCCATGACGACGCGGCCATATCCCTTGTGGCGACAATCCGGATCGACGGCGACGTAATAGACCCAGCCGCGATGACCATTATGCCCGACCAGAACAGAAGCAACGATGCCGCTGTCGTCGCGCCCGACCAGCATCGCCGCATTCTCGCCCTTGCGTGCGCGCGCGATGTCGGACGCGGGATCGTTCCAGGGCCGCGTCAATCCACAGCGCTGCCACAGCACGATCACATCAGCGACATCGCCGTCCCCGATCGGTGCGATCGTAAGCGCCGGGGCAGGGGCTGCCGAAGCCACGCCTAGAGTACCTTGCCGGGATTCATGATGCCAAGCGGATCGAGCATCGCCTTGATGGCGCGCATCAGCTCGATCGCGACCTTGTCCTTGACGTCAGGCAGTTCGTTGCGCTTGAGCACGCCGATGCCGTGCTCGGCCGAGATCGAGCCGCCCATCCGCAGCACGATGGCGAACACGACGTCGTTGACCTCGTGCCATCGGCCCATGAAATCCGCGGTGTCGCCACCGATAGGCTGGCTGACATTGTAATGGATATTGCCGTCGCCAAGGTGGCCGAACGGCACCGGCCGCGCGCCCGGTATCAGCTTGACCACGGCCGCGTTGGCTTCCGCGATGAAATCGGGCACCGCGGCGACCGGCACTGAAATGTCATGCTTGATCGAACCGCCTTCCGGCTTCTGTGCCGCGGACATCTCGTCGCGCAGCTTCCAGAACGCAGCTCGCTGGCTCAAGTTCGCCGCCATGACAGCGTCATCGACGATGGCCTCGTCGAGGCCCTTGGCCAGGATCGATTCCAGTGCTGCGCGGGCGTCGTCGCGCGACGACGACAGCTCCATCAGCACGTACCAGGGATGCTTGCCCGCCAGCGGATCGCGGATGTCGATGCCGTGACGCACGCTGAAATCGACCGCGATGTCGGAAAGCAGCTCAAAACTGGTGAGGCTGCCGGCGGCCTCGTTCTGCGAGATCGACAATAGTTTCAGCGCCTGCGCCGGCGATTGGAGACCGATGAAGGCGGTTTCCACCGCGCGCGGCTTCGGAAACAGCTTCAGGGTCGCCGCGGTAATGATGCCGAGCGTGCCTTCGGCGCCGATGAAGAGGTTGCGCAGATCGTAGCCGGTATTGTCCTTCTTCAGCTTCGACAGCCCGTTCAGAACGCGCCCGTCGGCCAGCACCACTTCCAGCCCGAGCGCCATCTCGCGCGCCACGCCATAGGCCAGCGCCGTGGTGCCGCCGGCATTGGTGGAGAG
>Ga0137418_10000657_pt1 | contig 31117 bp, 20 predicted proteins | sample CZODoug3_1_2_16f_FD_122242 | JGI IMG/M metagenome (GOLD analysis project Ga0137418, IMG submission 122242) | Vadose zone soil fungal communities from Angelo Coast Range Reserve, California, USA - CZODoug3_1_2_16fungal (Hybrid Assembly) | ecosystem: Environmental > Terrestrial > Soil > Vadose... | reverse complement strand
CCCATCCTTGAAAGATATTCCCGTAAGCGTGCCACCTACTTGCGCGCGCAGTTCGACTTGCGAAACCGCCGCGAATTGGCCAAGGAATCCCAAGCGGGTATCGATGTCTTGCGCCAACGGCTTGCTCACCACGACTTGTGGAAGTGCAGCAGGCGGAGCACCGGCCGAACTTCCGCTGGCCCCTGGCGAATACTTGAGCCATGCACCGACCAGCAGTACTCCTCCTAAACCAGCCACAACCCACAGGTTGGCCGACGTTCGCCTACTGATTCGAGGTTCCTTGTTGTCCGTCCGCTTGTCGGGCGCCAGTTCTGTTTCCGTCATTTTCGTTCTCCTGGTTTATTGTTCTTATTATCTGCACAATTTAGATCGACAAAATCAACGCGTCTTTTCCCGAATCTGACCAATCAAATGAGCCAGCGTTATTTTCGCGAGCGATCTCTCGAAGCTGTTCTGAGCCTGAGAAAGCAGCCCCGACATGCACTCCTTGACGTGACAGCTGACTGGGCACCTCTTCTCTATCGGATACGAATGAATCGCAAATGCCGGCGGCGCTGCACTGGCACGGTAGATATCCAACAGCGTGATCTGCCGCGGAGAACGCGCAAGCATGCTCGCTCCGCTCTTGCCCCGCTTGGTCACGACCAAGCCCGCTTTTGAAAGTTTCGAGAGCGATTTTCGAACGAACGTGGGGTCGGCGTTCACACTCTCGGCCAGGGTCCCCGAGGAGATTTCCTTGCCGCGGTAGTAACCCAGAGCCGCCATGATGTGCGCGGCAACCGTAAATTGGACGCTCTTCACTGACATAACTTCTCCTGCGCACTATGTGATGCTTATAAGCACAATTGGTTATACTTCTTTTGTTCCCAAGGCAACCCGATCATGACTCAGATCAGATGCCCCCAACCGATTTTGCTTGTTTAGAGGAAGAAAGTCTCTGCCGGGCGTAGCTGCACCACGGGCTTGCGGGATCGAGAGCGATGAAGGCTTGCCAATGGCGCTGCGCTTCGTTTTGCGCGCCGAGTTTTTCACAAACGAACGCCAGATTGTAGTGCGCGTCGGGATAACTTGGATCTAGACGGAGAGCGTTACGAAGATGCAGCCTCGCCGCTTCCAGCCGGCCAACTTCTTCGAGAACGCTGCCAAGGTTGAAATGAGCCAAAGCGCTTTCGGAATCAACCTGCAAGGCACGCATGAAATATTCCGCGGCTCTCTTCAGGTTTCCTTCTTCGTAGCAAAGCGTTCCACAATTGAGCAACGCGTCGACTTTCTGCGGATCAATGCTCAGCGCATGATCGTACGCTTCGATTGCCTGGGCCCTGGTATTTTCCTCGGCGTCATATTCTAGCGCGGTGGCCAGCCAGTCATCGGCGTTGGGCCCGGCCATCACCCTCACTTTCTCGCCTAGCTCGCGGGTCTCGAAATTCAAAACAAATTGACCGGATAGCGGTTCTAGCCTCGCTGCACCGCTCTCCACTACGATGTCTCTTCCGTCGGAAAGGACCCGCAACTCCGCTAGCGGCCTGTGGACGTGAGCAAGTTTCTCGCGCAGCGCGGCCAGGGCGCGGCGCAGGCGGTTAGCGGGCACTCCTTCTTCGACCAGTTGTTTTACGGTGCGCAGGCCGATGAGGTCGCGAAAATCGTAGAAGCGGATTCCTCGTTCTTTTCGAGGAGAGACAAGTCGCAGGCGATCCCAATATTCCAGCTGCTTGGCAGTCAGACCCAGAATGCGCTGGACATCCTCCGTGCTGAATGTGTCCGTCGCGCCCATGTTGAATTAACCGGTGGCCTTCTTTCCCGCCCTCTTGGGCACGGAGGAGATTGGTTGCACGGCTCGAGCCGGTGGTTTCTTGCCGACGGGCGCCACTGCTTCGGCTGCGGGCGCCGCGGCTGCTGGAGATTGCTTCTCCGCCAGGCTCCTCTTGAGAGCTTCCATCAAATCAATGACCGGGGCCAGATGCGGCTGGGCGACTTCGGTAACTTGCTGGCCTTTCAGTTTGGCGGCAATCATGGCACGAACGTTTTCTTGATACTCATCGCGATACTTCTGTGGTTCGAACGGAGCCGCAAGACTTTCAATCAGCTGCATCGCCAGCTTTTTCTCGGGCTCTTTCACTTCCACTTTGTCGGTTGGAACGGCCTCGGCCGCGCGAATCTCGTTCGAATAGAACATGGTGTGCAGGGTCATGCCCTTGGCGCTTGGCCGGATAATTACGATGTGTTCGCGTTGGTGCATGGTGAGCTTGGCGATCGCTCCGTGGCCGGACTCTTTCATGGCGTCAGTCAGGAGCTTGTAAGCTTTCACGCCGGCGTCTTCCGGGCTAAGGTAATAGGACGAGTCGAAGTACAGGGGATCCATCTCGTCCAGCTTCACGAATTCCAGAATTTCCATGACGTGCGCCGAGGGCGGCTCGATTTTGTCGAGCTCTTCCTCGCTGAACAGGACATATTGATCTTTTTCGTACTCGTGGCCCTTAACGATTTCGGAGCGCTCGACGTTGCGGTTGCAAACCGGGCAGAATAACGGTTGCTTGAGCCGCGAATGGCAGACATTGTGGAGCTGGTTGAAGCTGATTCGCTCGCCGCGCGCCGCCGCGAACATCCGCATCGGCATGGAAATCAAGCCAAAGGTGAGGTGGCCCTTCCAGATAGTCGTGGCCATTATGGCTGCTCCTTAAAAAAGTGGGCTGACCGCTCATGATCGCACCCTTAATTATGCTCGGATTTCTAAGGTTAGTCCCCAATTTTATGGGGCGCAAGGCGAATTCGTGGCGCGAAGCCCAAAAAGGCAAGTCTGCGGGCGCGTGGCAATCTGGAAGACAACCTGGGATAGAATCCGTCCATGGCCAAGCTGGAAGAATACCGGCGGAAGCGGCGATTTGACCGGACTCCGGAGCCGTCCGGGGAGCCTCAACCCGTCGTCGGTAAGGTCCAGGAAAAGCCCTCCCCGGCCACCAGGCGCACGCGGCTGCCAATGCCGAAATTGCCGCAGGTGGAGGTCCGCCCCGGCCAGGAGCACGGCGACACTTTCGTGGTGCAGAAACACCGGGCAACGCGGCTGCATTACGATTTCCGTCTGGCGATCGATGGGACGCTGAAGTCGTGGGCCGTGCCGAAGGGACCTTCGCAGAGCCACGACGACAAGCGGTTGGCGGTGATGACCGAAGATCATCCACTGGACTATGCCAACTTCGAGGGGAAAATTCCTGAAGGTAATTATGGTGCTGGAACGGTGATGGTATGGGACCGCGGAACTTTCCGTCTGGAGGGCAAAGTCGACGCGTTGAAGCAATTGGAAAAGGGAGAAATCAAGTTCAGCTTGAATGGGGAAAAATTGCGGGGCAGCTTTGTTTTGGTGAAACTGAAACAGAGCGAAAAGGGTAACGAATGGTTGATGATCAAGCACAAAGACGCCGCGGAAAATTCTTCGTGGAACATTGACGAGCACGATGGATCGGTTCTGACCGGGCGCACGATCGAGGAGATTAAGGATGAGCAGCCACCCAAACGCCGCCCGCGTCCTATCCAGCCAAGCGAACTGAATGGCGCTCGAAAAAGCGCGATGCCATCGCGAGTGGAGCCCATGCTGGCAACGCTTGGCGAGCATCCTTTCTCGGATGCTAACTGGCTTTTCGAAATCAAGTGGGACGGCGTACGAGCTTTAGCCTGGATTGACGGCACATCGACGCTGCGTTCCCGCGCGGCCGTAGACATCAGCAGTCGCTATCCGGAACTGACCTTGCTGCCCGAGTCGCTCAGAGCACGTCAGGCAATTCTTGATGGAGAAATTGTTGCCCTGGATGCCACGGGCCACAGCGACTTCCAGCTCTTGCAGGAACGAATGCACGTACGTACTCCCGGCGAGCACCTGGTTTCACAAATACCTGTGGTGTACTTCGCCTTCGATCTTCTTTACTGCGACGGATACGATCTTCGGCAAGCTCCGCTCATTGAGCGCAAGCAACTACTATCCAGCCTGCTGCACCCGTCCGAACGGTTTCGCTACTCGGATCACCAACTGGAGCGCGGAAAAGAATTGTTCGAATTGGCGAAGGAAAATGGTTTGGAAGGAATTGTGGCAAAGCGGATAGACAGCTCCTATGTTTCCGACCGCAGCACGAGCTGGGTGAAGCTAAAAATCACCAGCACAGTCGACGCGGTAGTGGGCGGCTGGACCGAAGCGCGTACACCGGCGCTGCCCTTTGGGTCGTTACTGTTGGGCTTGTATCAAGGCAAGAAGCTGCGATTCATCGGACACGTGGGCAGCGGCTTCGACGCAAAGAAGCTGGAAGAATTAAGCGATAGATTCAAAGACCTCGCGTCGACCACTTGTCCATTCGAAGCCGTGCCCGAAACCAATGAGAAGCCCACTTGGATTACGCCTTCGCTGGTCGCGCGGGTAAAATTCAGCGGTTGGACACAGGAACATTCTCTGCGCCATCCGGTTTTTGTTGCGCTTTGCGAAGACGTGCAACCTACTGACAGCCAATGGGAGAAGGAGGCCGCGCCAGTTGCGACGGCTCCGGCCGTGGTTCGTGCGCCCGAGATTGTCGGCCGCGTGCTGAGCACAAAAGCCCAGATCGAAGCCGAGTTGTTCAAAGGTCGCGCTGAAACCGTGACCTTTGAGATGGAAGGCAAACGGCTGCGCCTGAGCAATCTGAACAAAGTGTATTTCCCTGAATCCGGCTACACCAAGCGAGACCTGCTTGCTTACTATTACCGCGTGGCTGACTTCATTTTACCCTTTCTGCGCGATCGCGCTTTGGTTTTGCGGCGCTATCCCGACGGAATTAAGGGCCAGGCTTTCTTTCAGAAAGATTTGCGCGAGGGAGTGCCGGAGTGGTTCAAGACGGTTGCGGTGGATTCCGAACATCGCGGTGAAGTAATTCAATACGCGACAGCCAACGACTGCGCGTCGCTGCTTTTCCTGACGGGCTTGGGTTGCATCGATCACAACCCATGGTCCAATCGTTATGACGATGTCGATCACCCGGACTACTTTTTTTTTGACTTAGATCCCTCCGAGGGTACGGAATTTCCGGTGGTCGTTACGGTGGCTAAAGCACTTCTCGAAAAGTTGCAAGAATTGCGGTTGGCAAGTTTCCTGAAGACTTCAGGCGCTACCGGAATCCACATTTATATACCAGTGGAGCCGATTTACACTTATGAACAGTTGCGTACCTTCGGCGAGATTATCGCGCGAACGGTGACTGCCGAGCACCCGAATCTGATCACCAGCGAACGCATCGTTGCGAAGAGGCCGGCGGGCCGCGTGTTGATTGACGTGCAACAAAACGCCCACGGCCGGCCATTGGCTGCCGCATATTCCGTGCGGGCTTTCCCGCAAGCGCCGGTTTCCGTTCCACTGTTGCCCCGCGAATTGCGGCCCAGCTTGCTCCCCGAAACCTTGAACATAAAGACTGTTTTTGCGCGACTAAAAGAAAAGGGTGATCTTTGGGGCGACTTCTGGAAGCGGCGGCAAAGATTGGAGGAGGCTATTGAAGCATTGAGCAGCCGCATACCGCCACGGGCGAAAAAAACGTCCTGATCATTCACCGCATTGCCTTTTCCCGCGTACCGCAGCTGTGATTAAATGCCAGAACGAGGGAGGTTCGCCATTCCTAACAAAGGCCAGCTTTGTGTGGGCACTTCCGGATACTCTTACAAGCAGTGGAAGGGGAATTTTTACCCGGAAAAGCTCCCGGACCGCGAAATGCTCAGCTTCTATGCGGGGCAGTTCAAGACAGTTGAGATCAACCATTCTTTCTATCGTATGCCGACGGAAAGCGTGCTTTTGCAGTGGGCAAAGAGCGTTCCGGAAGGCTTTAAGTTTGCTCTGAAGGCAAACCAGCAGATCACCCACATCAAGAGACTGCGTGGCTGCGAAGACACTTTGAAGCGCTTCCTGGAAGTTGCCAGCGTGTTGAACGATGGTGACCACCTCGGCCCCGTTCTGGTGCAACTTCCGCCCAATTTCAAATTTGATCAGCCGCTGCTGGAAGATTTTCTCGCTCTTCGCCCGCCGGCGTTTGCGTTTGCCTTTGAAGTGCGCCACCCATCGTGGTACACCGAGGAAACGTATGCCGTCCTTCGCCGGCACGGAACGGCGCTGTGCTTGGCTGAGACCGACAAGGAAACGCCTCTGGAAGTTCTAACGGCCGATTTTACTTATGTGCGGCTACGCCGTGAGGACTACACGGCAAAGCAATTGGCGGCTTGGAGCGATCGCTTTGCAGAATGGCGTAGCAAAGGAGTGGATGTGTATGCCTACTGCAAGCATGAAGATGCAGGCAAGGGACCGGCTTACGCGCGCATGCTGCTGCAGTAATTGTGCCGTTACGCGTAGCTGGCGAGACCACCGCGATTTTTGTCGCCGCGTTCTTTGGCGATTCGTTCCAGATATCCACTGGAACGAAATGCGTGCATGGGGTCCTGCGGCAGGCCACGTGTTTTTCGCCACTCCTGAATTGCGGGCCGCACATCCTGCCAAAACGCGCCGCGCAAGGTTTCCTCGGCGTCAACGAGTGAGCAGTCCCGTTGCAGTTTCGCAAGCTTTTCATGATCGACGAGTGCAGCCTTGGCGCAAAGCTCTTGAGCTGTGCACACGGTCTGAATCATCGCTTCGATTTTTCCCTTGAGGTTGTGGCTCTGATCGACCATGTAGGCGATGTCCGCAGTGGATTGCGTTTCCCATTCGAACATCCGAATTTCGTGAAAGATGCGGAAAATCTGGTAAGGGTCGATGGAACCGAGAGTCAAATCGTCGTCGGCATAGCGCCGGTCGTTGAAGTGAAATCCGCCCATCAATTTCGTATGCAGGAGCCAGGCCACGATTTGTTCGATATTTTGCGATTGATAGTGATGCCCGGTGTCGACCAGTACGTAGGATTGCGGCCCGGCATGCTTCGCCAATAGAACTGCCATACCCCAGTCGGCGATATCGGTGTGATAAAACGCCGGCTCGAATGGCTTGTACTCGATCAGCAAGCGCTGGCCGGGCTTCAGCGCGGAGTGGACTTCGCGGAGACCGTCCTGGAAAAATTGAATGCGCTGGCGAATATTTTGCGTGCCGGGATAGTTGGAGCCGTCGGCGAACCACGGAGAAACATCGCGGCAGGAAAGGGCATCGGAAATCGCCACGCAGTCGAGGACGTGGCGAATTGCGGTGCGGCGGATCGCCGGATCGGGATTGCCGAGCGAACCGAATTTGTATTCCTGATTTTGAAAAATGTTGGGATTGATGGAGCCGGGGCGAATGGCAAATTGCTTGGAGAGCGCTTGCACTTCGGAAACATTTTTCAATCCGTTTGGCAGATCCCACTGCACGTGCAGCGCCAGGGTTGGGCAGCTTCCGGTGAGCGAGTGAACCTGCGAGGCGTCACTGAATTTTTCTTCGATGGTGGTGGCGGCAGCGGCTTGGATGAATTTTCCGAAGCGAGTGCCAGTGTTTGCAAAGCCCCATGACGGCAGTTCAATCTTGAATTTGTCCAGCGCGCTACAGACCTTTTCCACCGTTATGTCATTCATCATAAACGCTCCACTTGATCCACATCATTCGAGCAAGACAATTGAGTTCAACTGGTCTCGCGATCATTTGACTGCTTCACAGCGCAGGCCGCAAGGCGTTTTGCCCATTCAGCGATGGCATCGGCGGAAGCTCCCTGCGCGGGCGCCGAATGATCGTCCAGAGTTGCCAGCTGAATCGCCAAATTGCCGATGGTAGTGCTCTCCACCGAACCAAGAACCACTTCGAGACCGGTGAGATCCGCGGTAAGGCGGTTGAGCAAAGTATTTTGGCTTCCGCCGCCAACAATAAACAGGCGCTTCAGTTGTTTTCCGGCGATGCGACGAATCGAATTGAGCACTTCTGCATAACGAGCGGCCATGCTGTGAAAAATCAAATTTGCGATTTGAGGAATCTGGTGGTTTTCGAATGCAAAGGCTGGCTGGCCCAGCCGAGCCAGTTGGGTGTTGATCTTGCTGATGGCATTTCCGGGGAGCATGAGTTGCGGATCGTCAATATCGATCAAGGCTGCGGGAACGGGCAATGATGTGCAACTCGAAAGTAGTTCCTGAAGCGGCCATCTTAGCCCGTGTTGTTCCCAATCGTCCATGCACTGCCGCAGCAGCCACATGCCGTTTACGTTTTTCAGAAAACAGAATTTGCCGCCGGCGCAGCCAAGGTTTGTGAAATTGTTTGCTTGGGCTTCTAGCGTAACGCAAGGAGCATCAAGAACCGTCCCGACCATCGACCAGGTTCCGGAGCTTATGAATGCCCAGTCATCGCCGCACGCCGGAATTCCGGCAATTGCCGCAGCGGTATCGTGGCACGCGGCGGCGATCACTTGGGTATTGTGAAATTCCGGAGTGCCGCTGATTTCGCCAGTGAGTGGGCCGAGCAAAGATCCGCAGGGCACGATCTGTGGTGCGGCGTGCAAGTCCAGCGCCAGCGTTTCGAAAATTTCTTGGCACCAGGAATGCGTCCCGAGCCTCACCAACCCAGTGTGAGTGGCGTTGGTAAATTCGGCGACGCGCTTTCCACATAGCCGGTAAGTGATATATTCCGGCAAGTTCAGCCAAGGAAGATGAATATCTTCACCCGCAAGTTTGTCTGCGTAAAGCTGGTACAGCGAATTGATGCGAAGAATCTGAATGCCGGTTAACGCGTAGAGTTTCTCCGACGGCAAGATTGCATGCACTTCGCGCTCGGCTCGTTCGGTTCGAGGGTCGCGGTAGCAGAAGGGAAGCGCAGCCGGAGTTCCGTCGGCTTGCAACCGCACGTAGTCAACCGCCCAACCATCGACGGCGATGGAGGCGACACCTTCGGGAGCGCGTTGGGCACAGAGTCGCAGGCCGTGCAGAACGCCTTCAAAAAGTGCGGCTACATCCCAGCGTAAAGAATCGTTCCTGGTGAGCGGACTGTTTGCGAATCGATGAACGATTTCGATTTCGGGAAGATCCTGCGGCCAGCGAAGTAGCGAGACGCGACAGCTCTGCGCCCCAAGATCTACTGCCACCAGCGCTTTTCGTTTGGCTTCGAGGGTCATCGTTGGTTGCAAATGCTTTCGATGCACAAACTGCGTACAGAAGTTTTACTCAGCGCAGAAAGGCCTCAGGCAAGCCGCCGTCCACCGGAATTAGATGGCCAGTGGTGCAGCGCGACTGCGGTCCGGCAAGAAATAGAATCGCCGCGGCACAGTCCTGTGGATCAATCGGTTGATGCGTGAGCGTTCTCTTGGCGTAAAAGTCCGCGAGCAGGGAACGGAGCTGATCATCCGAGGCGGACTGTTCGAAATCGATGGAATATTTGGTCAGCGATGCAATAACGCGGTCGCGCGGAAACATTGTCGAACCTTTGACAACCGTCGCCGGGCTAATTCCGTTCACGCGGATTTTCGGCGCCAGCGAAATTGCAAATTCGCGGACCAGGTGATTCACCGCGGCTTTGCTGACGTCGTAGGCTTCGCTGCCGCGCTTTGGCACCACAGCGTTCGCCGAGCTGACCAGCACCACGCTGGCGGAAAGATCCTGGTCGCGCAAAAACTTTGCGGCCTCTTCGAGGAGGCGATGATTTGCAGTGACGTTGATGTCCAGCGTGACGGCCCACTGGCCATCGCTGATCTCTCCGTCCGGCGAAGAGGGAAAAATTGCGGCGGTATTCACGATCATGTCCAGCCCACCATACATCTCAATGGTTTCACGGAGCGCGCGACGGATTGATTCGCGTTCGCGGATGTCGATGGCGACCGCGAGAGTGGTTTCTTTTCCGGAGAGTTGCTGAATTTCAGCGGTGACAGATTGGGCGGCAATAAAATTGCGGTCGGCGACAACCACGTGCGCGCCGCGGTTTGCGGCCAATAGCGCGGTCTCGCGGCCCACGCCGTTTCCACCTCCGACCACCAGACAAATATGCCGGCTCAATTCTTTTTCCGGGGGCTGACGGCGGATTTTTGCTTCTTCCAGTTGCCAATATTCAATTCGAAATGCTTCCGAAGGTGGAAGCGCGACGTAATTGGAATAGACGCTGAACGCGTCGGTTTTCGCAGCTTTGCCGGCTTGCGGCAATACTTTCGGTGCTTCTCCGGAACCCAGTGCGCTTGCGCCTTCCATGACGTGAATGGCGTTGGTATAAAACTCGCCGGTAATGCGAGCTTCGGTCTTGTTTTTTCCGAAGCTGAACATACCGATTCCGGGAATCAAAACCACGGTGGGATTGGCGTCGCGCATTTTCGGGGAATCGGCTTGCGCAAAACTCGCATAGTAGGAAGCGTACTCTTCACGATATGTCTGTAGCGCGCCGTCGATGGCTTGGCGAAGGCCGGACAAATTGGGTTGCGGAGTCCACGGAACAAAGAGCGGGCGAATTTTGGTGCGGATGAAATGGTCCGGGCAACTGGTACCCAAGTGCGCCAATTTCTGAGCATCGGCGGAATTTAAGAAGCGCAATACCTCGGGAAGCGAATTGAAGTGCCCGATCAAGCGCTGCTTGGCTGAGACTCGGCCGCGCACGAATGGGAAAATCTCGTTAGCGAGACTCTGAAAATTGTCGAGAATTGCGGTACGGCTGCCGCCAAAAATATTCGCGCCGCGGCGATCCACATGTTGTGAAACAAATTGTCCGAGTTGGTCGATGATGGTGAGGGTGTTCAGATAACAGTCGCGCTGCGTGGGACCCCATGTGAAAAGTCCATGGCCGCCGAGAACGATTCCATCGCAATCGGCAGTTTGCTTTACCGCGTCGCGCAGCATCATTGCCAATTCGAATCCCGGCCGCTGCCACGGAAGCCAAATCAGCTTGTGGGAATAAGTGCGGTTAAATTCCTCCATTTTTTCGCGGCCATTGGCCGAGGCGGCCAGAGCGATGCCCCAATCGGGGTGCAGATGGTCGACGTGCTCGAACGGCAAAAAACCATGCAGTGGCGTATCGATGGACGCGGCGACGGTGTTATTTCCAAACGCGCAAAGCGGATACATGCCAACCATTTCGTCTTCGAATTCAACGCCGCGATAGCGCCCGGCAAGCGCATGGACTTTGTTCAGGTACAGTGTGGCGAATCCTTTGCGTTGAATGCTGCCGATATCGCCGCCACTGCCTTTAATCCAGAGAACATTTTGCGGAGAGTGGTAAAGAGGATCGGGTTCGACAATTTTCGAGCTGGTGTTGCCGCCACCAAAATTGGTGATGCGCAGGTCGGAGCCGAGAAGATTGGAGCGATAGCGCAGAAGTTCCGGAGCATCGAGGGTGGCCGCGACGCGCGGGTCCCAGCGATCTTCGAGGAACTTAAGTTTGACTAGCGAACTCATCAGGATTGGTTGTCGTCAGCGAAATTGGAATCGCAGAACCGCGGGAAAGTATAACGCGGAACGCAGGCAGCACTATAAGCGCTTATTTGTGGGCAAGATGAGGAACCAGGTTGACGGAATGGTGCTCCGGCCACTACAGTCCGCCAAGCACCGACAGCGAAACTTCCTGGATCCAGGCGATAGACCAACAAGTATTAAAGCGAAGTTGAATAAGGAGAGGGAGCCCGTGGCGGCAAATCCAATCATCGGCGTGGTTTATCACTGGCTGGGCGGGCTGGCGTCCGGCAGTTTTTACGTGCCGTTCCGCAAGGTAAAAGGCTGGGCCTGGGAAACGTACTGGCTGGTCGGCGGTTTTTTCAGCTGGATTATCGCGCCATGGATCCTTGCCGCGGTGATGACCGCGGACCTGATGAAAGTGCTTCATGAAGCGCCGACGCAAAGCGTGGTCTGGGCATACACATTCGGAGTGTTGTGGGGACTGGGCGGGCTGACCTTCGGGCTGACGATGCGCTACCTGGGGATGTCATTGGGAATGGCAGTGGCGCTGGGGTACACCGCAGCGTTTGGAACGCTGATGCCGCCGATTTTCCAGGGGAAGTTTGTCAGTGATGTGCTGGGGACACGGTCAGGGTTGACGATTCTGGCTGGAGTTGGAATTTGTTTACTGGGAATAGTGTTTGCCGGGGCGGCGGGAATTCTCAAGGAAAAAGAAATGTCCGAGGAGCAAAAGCGTTCGTCGATCAAAGAATTTGATTTGAAGAAGGGATTGTTGGTCGCGACATTTTCTGGAGTGATGAGTGCTTGCTTTGCGTACGGATTGGCGGCAGGGGATCCGATTAAGGCGATCACTATTCAGCATGGCACGCCGGTTCTGTGGCAAGGGCTGCCGGTGCTGGTGGTGGTTTTGTTGGGCGGATTTACCACCAATTTTATCTGGTGCGTGATACTGAATATTCGCAACAAGACCGGGTATCAATATGTTGATGGAGGAATTCGCGGGGCGGATTTAGCTGTTACACAAGCACCGATGCTTTCGAACTATTTGTTCTCAGCGTTGGCCGGAACAACATGGTATTTCCAGTTTTTTTTCTATTCGATGGGCGAGACCCAAATGGGACGGTACAAATTTTCCAGCTGGACATTGCATATGGCCAGCATCATCATTTTCAGCACGCTGTGGGGCATCGCGCTGAAGGAATGGAACGGCACCGGACCGCGGACCAAATGGATGGTGGCGCTTAGCCTGTTCGTGCTGGTGACTTCAACCACCGTGGTTGGCTACGGCAACTACCTTGGTTCGCACAAATCGGCGAATCGAGCGCCGGTTCACACGGTTCAGGTGGCTGCGCGACGATAGCAATCGGCGAAGGGTGTCGCCTAGTTCAGGGCGACGGAAAAGTGATAGCTCCCGGCCGGCAATTCGTAAACTTCTTTACCATCGCCCTGGCGTACTAGACGAACGCGCGCGCTCTGAGCTAGCGGTTTTCCATCCAACTTGAACGAGTCGTTCTGTTTCGTCGAGAGCGGCAACTCACCCTTGGAGTTTGGCGGTATGGTCAGAATCCACTCCGCCGCGTCATTGTTGACGTTCCACGCTGAGTGAATGGTTCCGTACCGCGACTCGTACGAAAAATCCAACGAACCGAGCTTGCGGTCAAAATTCGGATGCAGGTGAATGGTGTGAAAGCCTGGATCGTCCGGAGTGGTATCGACGCCCGCTGCGTAACGATAGATCCAGTCCGCGACGGCGCCGTAGGCGTAGTGATTGTAGGAATTCATTCCCGGATCGCCCCGCATTTGATCGCTGTTCCAGCGTTCCCACATGGTTGTGGCGCCGTGGTCGACCAGGTAGCCCCACGAAGGGTATTCAGTGCTCTGCAACATGCGGAAAGCAACATCGAGGTGACCGGTGTCAGTGAGCGCCCCGAGCAGATATGGCGTGCCGAGAAATCCAGTGCCCAGTTGTCCGTGATTGGCAGCGATGCGATCGACCAGGCGCTGTCCAGCAAGCAGGCGATGATTTTCGTCGAGCAGATTCATGTGTAGAGCCAGAACGTAACCGGCCTGTGTTTCCACCGGCCGGTCACTCATAGGTTTTTCCGCACCGGATGCGAAGACTGGCGGCGGGGGAACCCCGCCGACAAAACCATCGTCATGCACGTAAGCTTTGTTGAACGCTGCACGGATTTTCTCGAAGACTTCCGAATATTTTCGCTCGGCGTCGGTCCGTCCTGAGATGTGGGCCATCTGCTTCATGAGCGTCGCGTCGTAGGCCCAATACGCGGTAGCGATCAGATCGACTGGCGTGACGCCTTCCGGCGAAAGCCAATCAGCGAAGGGAATGCCATAATCTTTCTTCCACAAGTAGTCCGGGTTAGCCTTTTCGATCGCGGCGAGATATTTCTCCATCGCCGCCCAGTTTTCTTCAATGACCTCGCGGTCTCCGGTCTGGATCCAGGAAGTCCACGGCACGACAACGCCTGCGTCGCTCCATCCGGTGCCATAGCCGGGATGCGAAGTTTGTACACCCGGCGCGAAAATTCCGTACATATCGGTGCCGGATTGGGTGCCGCGCAAGTCCTCGCCGTACTTCCTGGAAAACGCCGTCAAATCCATGTTGTATGATGCGGCGCGCCAGAAGACTTGAGCATCGGCGGTCCAGCCCAGGCGTTCATCACGTTGTGGGCAGTCGGTGGGCACGCCGACGAAGTTGGAGCGCTGTCCCCAGACGATGTTGCTCCACAGCTGATTGAGCATGGCGTTGCCGGTTTTCAGAGTTGCAGTGAACGGCGCATCCGAATGGAAGACAATTGCTTTTACGTCTTCGAGTTTCGGTGCGGCCGAAAGGCCGGAAACTTCCAGATAACGAAAACCGTGGTAGGTAAACTCAGGCTGATACTCTTTCTCGCCTTTGCCAGCGAAAATAAAATGATCGGTAGCCTTGGCGGTGCGCAGGTTGTCGATATAAAGCGTGCCATCGGGGTTGAGCACTTCGGCAAATCTCAGCTTGGCGTCGGTACCGGGCGATCCGTTCAGGCGCACGCGTCCCACGCCGGAAAAATTCTGACCAAAGTCGTAAACGTAAACGCCGGGGCTCGGGTTGCTCACGGATTTTGCGGTTAGAGTTTTTTCTTCGCGAATGGGCTGAAAATATTGCCACTCGATTTTCGGCTCCAATGGAGCCACAACTTCCGCCGATTTCCAATTGTGGTCATCAAACGATGGAGTGTTCCATCCCGGTTGCGCGCGGCGCTCGTCGTAGGTCTCGCCGTCGTAGATTTCCGCGCTCAGGATCGGCGAAACGTCGGCCTTCCAGGATTCGTCGGTCAGCACCCAATCGACTGAGCGATCCTTATATTCCAAACGAAGCTGCGCGCGTAGCGCAGGCGGCGTGGAGCCGTAGTTGGCGCCTTGTCCTTGCCATTCGAGCGGCGTGGAGTACCAACCAGGAGCCAACAGCGCCGCGATCGCGTTTTTGCCGGCCTTTACGAGAGAAGTCACGTCGTAGGCCTGGTAGATGACATGCTCGCGAAAATCGGTCCATCCCGGCGACAAAACTTGATCGCCCACTCGATGGCCATTTAGAAAAAGTTCGTAAGCGCCCAGGGCAGTTGCGTAGACGCGAGCGGAGGCGAGTGTCTTCTTCGCCTCAAAGTTGTGGCGCAAAGATTTAACGGCGCCGGTTCGTGATGCCATTCCCTTGTCCGGAGGCCCGAAATCGGAGCGCAGTTCGGAAAGGACAATCGCGGGGTTCCAGGAGGTGTCATCGAAAGCCGGGTTTTGCCAGTCTCCACTCGCGTTTAAGGCGGCCCTCCCTCCGGGCTGTCCACTCTTAATAATTTCGAGCGATCCGTCCGCCTTCGTTATTACCAGCACCATACCCATCGGCGACTGGCCGGGGTTTGGTGTTTGCCCCCGGTTCTTGCTCACGTAACGCGTCACGCCGACAGCCAGCAAATTCTTGCCGCCTCGCACTTCGCTGGTGACGTCCCGCAAATCATATTTTTTCCACGGGAGGCTTCCAGAGGCGATCATCGCCGCCGCGTCGGCAACTTTCTTGCCGTTCACCCAGACCGCGGCACTGTCCTGGCCGGTCACATAAAGCGCCGCGCGGCGAATCGAATCGGGCGCGTCGAATTGCAGCCGAAAGTCGTGGTGAGTGTCTTCCGGCGCAGTCACTTTCGCGTCGGCGTTGACAATCCAGACCGCGCCGGATTCCCGCACCGCTTTCTCTTCTGGTTCTTCGTAGCCAATCCATTTCGCTTTCCAATTGGTTTGATCGAGCAATCCGGTTTCCCACCAGGTTGCGTCGCTTGGCGGATAGGTTTTGCCGTTGGCGTCCCAGACCAATACTCGCCAGAAATATCTCGTGCTCGGCTTTAGTGCTGCCCCGCCATAAGTCACGCCGATCGATTGATCGGAAGCAATGCGTCCACTGTCCCACACATCAGGCTTCCCGGCGCTGAGTAAACCGATACTCGAGGCAACTTGAACTTGGTAGGCCGTTTGCTTGGCGCCTTCGCGGGCGTCCTGCAGCTTCCAGGACAATTGTGGATGCGCTGCATCCATTCCCAGTGGCGTGATGAGCGATTCGCATTCGAGCGCCACCGGTTTCCCAGCTTGCCCCAAGGCACTGATTGGCAAAATGGCGATCACCGCCAGCGCCAAGCCGGCCCCAATCCACCGTGTGGCGATTAATCGCTTTAGTTCTTTTCGCATGAATGACGGCCTCTGCCGCTTAGGGTACTCGACAATTATCTGCGGGCTAGCCGCTTAGAGCCCGAGACATTGTGCACCGATGCGCGGCGCAAAGATAACGGAAATTGGCCGATATCATCAACTCTGGCAGACAGTGCTATTATTTCGACGATGCGAATCCTAATTATGAATCTTGGCGCCGCTTCCGCGGCGGAAGTCAACAAAGCGCTGGCCGGGCAGGGCTACGAAATCGCCACGGAATCAACGCTGGATGTGGAACAGATCGAAACACTGGGGCCGGAGCTGATGATTACGGAGGCTACGCCGTCCGATCTGAGCTGCTGCGGAGTCATCACCCAGATCAAGTCGCGGGAAAAAACAAAATCGATCCGGGTGCTGATGGTGGTGCAGGGCGGAGCATTGGAGCGCGCGCGGGCACTCGATCTCGGCGCTGACGACGTGATCTCTTCGCCATTTGAACCGCTGGAATTTGCCGCACGGTTGCGCACTCAATTCCGCGAACGACAGCCGGAAGAAGATTTGCGCAGCAAGCTGAAGCTCGCGGAAGAGAAAGAGCACCTTGCGGAGCTGGCGGTCGAAACGTTGAGTGGCGGGGCGGTGACCCGCAAGAGGATGTGGGTGTTGCCGGCAATTCTGGCGTTATGCGTGATTGCGGTGCTAGCGACGCTGGTTACTTCGTTTAGCGATCGGCGCAGCCGGAGTGACACGTTGCAGCTTAAGGCTGAGGTTGCCCGCCTGAGCCGCGGTGTGGTGCAACAGAGCGATCTGTTGCGACGCGCGGAGGACCAGCGGCGAGTGCTTGATGCGCAAGGCAAAACTGATTCAGCCACTCGCGAGTCTTTGGTGGCGCAATCCGCGGACTTGAAGAAAAAGATGGCCGCGGCAGGAGGTTCCGGAGACAGCGATCTGCGGAAACAGCTGGTGGAGACTGAAGGAAGGCTGAATCGGCTGGAGAGCGAAGGAAAATTCGCCGAGACCGTGGTCCGAACGTATGGGTCTAGCGTGTGCTTGTTGCACGTGGTGGTGGAGTTTCTGGACCGCGGAAGCGGCAAGCCGATCCTGATTGCAGTGGACCAGCTCGGCAAACCAACACTCGACGACAAGGGCATCGTGCAGTTGGACGTGAACGGCAGCGGGCCGCACCTGCAGCTGGACGTTTTCGGCACGGGGTTTCTGGTTCGCAAAGATGGACGCTTGGTGACCAACCATCACGTCGCCGAACCCTGGTGGGGCAACGATGAACTGAAAACGCTGATCGATCACGGCGCATCCGCCTACGCGCTCTCTTACACCGCATATTTCCCAGGACACCCGCACGGAATTTCGACCAAGCTGGACAAAATTTCTTCGCAAGCCGATGTGGCCACGCTCCGGCTGGACGGCGGCATTCCGCCAGCCGCCACGTTGCTGGATCTCGACGACCGCAGCGATGCCAGTATTGCAGGGGATGCGGTGGTGTTGATTGGGTATCCCACCGGGATCGACGGAATTCTGGCGCGCGCGGGACCGGAGGCCACCAAAGAGATTACCGGAGACACTTCCGAGGTAAGCCAGATTGTCTCGCACCTGGCGGACAAGAAATTGATTCGGCCAACCACCACGCAAGGCCATATCGGCGACGTGTTACAAGACAAAATCGTCTATGACGCTGCGACGACGTCGGGCGGGTCAGGCGGCCCGCTCTTCAATCGCAATGGAAAAGTGATCGGCGTGAATTTTGCCATTCTGAATGGGTTTGGCGGCTCGAATCTTGCGGTTCCGGCGCGCTATGCGAAGGAATTATTGAAGTAGACGCTGCTGCAATCGTTTATGCCGAGCCTTATCTCACAGATTTACGTTCACTGCGGGCGAAGGTATGCTATTGCGCGCAACGAAGGGAGACTTCCGCCATGAAGCTTGGAGTTTTTACGCCGGTTTTCGGAAAGCAGACGCTGGATCAGGTGCTGGCTAAATTACGCTCGCTTCCCGGCGTGAGTGCCATCGAAATCGCGACCGGGGCATGGCCCGGCAGCGATCATATTGATGTGGACTCTTTGCTGGCCAGCCCGCAAAAGGCTGCCGACTTTGCCAAGCGGATCCGCGATGCCGGGCTGACCATCAGCGCGCTCTCCTGCCATGGAAATCCAATGCACCCGAACCGCGCGATGATGCGCGAACACGACGATGCCTACCGGAAGTCGGTGCGTCTGGCGAAGTTGCTGCAGGTGCCGGTGGTGGTGACTTTTTCCGGGTGCCCCGGAGACGGTGAAGAAGGGAAATGTCCGAACTGGATTGTGGCCCCGTGGCCGCCGGAATTTCTGGAAACGCTGGAGTGGCAATGGGACAAGAAAGTCATCCCGTACTGGAAGGAAGCCGGAAAGTTTGCCGCGGACCACGGAGTGAAAGTTGCGATTGAGCCGCATCCGGGATTTGTGGTGTACAACGTCGAGACCGCATTGCGGTTGCGCGACGCGGCCGGAAAAGATGTCGGCGTGAATTTCGATCCGAGTCATCTTTTCTGGCAGGGTGTGGACGTTCCGATTGCCATACGCGCGCTTGGCGATGCCATTTTTCACGTGCATGCCAAGGATTCCGCGCTCAATGGACAAAACATTGCGTTAAACGGCGTGCTGGACGCCAAGAGTTATCGCCAGATGGCCGATCGCGCCTGGTTATTCCGCTCGGTTGGTTGGGGACACGACGAAATTGTCTGGAAGCAGATTGTCAGCGCGTTGCGCCTGGTGGGCTACGATTATGTCATCAGCATCGAGCATGAAGACGCACTGGCTTCGGTCGATGAGGGTCTTGAGTCCGCGGCAACTTTTCTGTCACGAATCGTGCTTCGCGAACCGCCGGTGGAACCGTGGTGGACCTAATTCAGGCCCACAGCTGCAGTCAAAAGTGTATTTATGTATCCAGTCGTTTTTAAACGTTTCGTCACATTCCCGTCACCAACCATTCGCATAAATAAGCGGAAATAACATCCGCACGCAAATCTGTCCCGGCTGTCGATTGTGTCCTCGCATTCACGCGCCGCAATCAGCCTAGAAACCGGGACTTTCTATAAGGGTGTGTTTCATGCGCATTTCTACTAGATCGTTCGCGCTGGCATTTCTGCTCGTGCTCGTGCAGTTGCTGGTTAGCAGTTCGTGTGTTGCTCAAGGCGGAAAGGGAGTTGTTAAAGGACGGATCGTTGATTCGTCAGGTGGAGTCCTTCAGGGAGCAAAAATTCTGATGGAGCCCGGCGACATTGAACGGGTGACTGATACACAGGGAGAATTCACCATTACCGGAATGGAAGCCGGAACTTACACCGTTTTGGTCAGCTTCGTTGGACTTGACGACTATTCAGGTTCGATAGAAGTGAAAGCAGGTACGGTGGTTCGCGTTGATGCCGAACTGAAAGTTGGCGGACAGTCGCAGGAAGTGATCGTCACTATTGAGCGGGCCCACGGAGAAGCGGAATCCGTCAATCGCGAACTCAACGCGGATAACGTGCTGCAGGTGTTGCCATCTGAAGTGATTCGCAGCCTGCCGAACGCCAACATGGCCGATGCCATTGGCCGTTTGCCCAGCGTAACGTTGGAGCGCGATGAAGGTGAAGGCAAGTATGTGCAAATTCGCGGCACAGAGCCCCGACTTACGAATGTGACTTTGGATGGCGTAAACGTAGCATCTCCGGAATCCGGCATCCGCCAGATCAAGCTGGACACAATTCCCGCCGACCTCGTCGAATCGGTTGAAATTAACAAGACCTTGCAGGCCAATCAGGATGCCGATGGCATCGGAGGGTCGGTGAATCTGGTCACTAAGACCGCGGGCGAGCGTCCAACGATTTCGTTTGGTGGAGCAGGGGGATACACGCCAATTGTTAACGGGCGGCCCGCCGTCGAATCCACCGGCACGCTCGGCCAGCGATTTGGCCAGGACAAGCGCTGGGGAGTACTGATCGGCGGCTCCTATGATTGGAACGGCCGCGGCATTGATGACCTCGAACCAGTCCCCGATCAGGCCACCAATCTGCCCGGCCAGCCAACGCATTACGAAGCCATGGACATTCGCGAATACCGCTATTACCGCAGCCGCTGGGGCATCGCGGGCAGCTCCGACCGTAAGCTCGGTGAAGGCTCGAATATCTACTTGCACGGTTTATATTCCGACTTCAAGAATTACGGTGACCGTTGGGTCTATTCGTTGACTGACAACACCCCCGGGCTGCAACTCCTTGGCTCTAACGGCTGCCCGACGGACGCAACGGGCACGACGGTCGCGCCCTGCACGGGAACCCCGTCGTTCAACGCCCAGATTCGCCGGCCGGATTATGGAATCGGCAGTCTGATCCTGGGCGGCAAGCACGTACTTTCTTCGACCTGGGTTGCATGGGACGGTTCCTTCGGACGTTCTCGCCAGATTGAAAATGGTGATCCTACCGCTTCTTTTGATAGCACGCTGGCTACCAGCAACTGTCAGTACGATCCGTCGGCCACTAAAAGTGTCTACCGGCCGCAATTCTCCACCGCTTGTTTCACTGAAGCGTTCGATCCGACCACGCTCGCTCTGAGCAAAATCCAAAGAAATCACGGCCTGACCGCGCAGGTCAATTTGCAGATCACCGGCGCAGTCGGCAAGCGCTATCACATCGGTTCACATACCTCGACGATTGAGATCGGCGGGCGATTCCGTAACGCTCACAAGTTCGATAATTCGATTGGAATCGAATACGATGCTAATAGCACCGTTTTGTTGTCGCAGTTTCCCAACCGGCTGACCAACAACAACTACTACGATAAGTCGTATACCCTCGGCCCAAATCCCAATTTCAATGATGTGTTCGCGTATTACTTCGCGAATCAGGGTAATTTCAGCGTGGCGCCGCCGGACATGACCAGCCAGTACGATCTCGTCGAAAAAGTTTCCGCCGGCTACGTGATGAACACCATTGATTTGAATAGCCGGGTCCGGCTAGTAGCCGGCCTGCGCGTTGAGGGCACCAATCTCGGGACGGCCGCTCCAGCTTTTGACGATAGTGGAAACTTCGTCGGCCTCACTAAGGCCAACGGTTCCTATGTCAAAGTCCTTCCGAGCGCTTCGCTACGATTTGCGCTCGACAACAACACCAACCTGCGGTTGGTTTACGGCCGCGGCCTCTCGCGGCCTGATCCCCAGGACATTGCGCAGGCAGTTACCTTTGCGGTCGGCGGCGCAATTAACACCGCGAGCTTGGGGAATCCCAATCTGAAAGCAGAGACCGGCGACAACTTTGACGTTCTGTTGCAACATTATTTGAATCCGTTTGGGGCCATAGAAGGAGGGTTCTTCTACAAGCGCTTGACCGATCCGATTGTCTCCACCTCGAAGATCGTGGATAATTTTCAGCCGGCGCCGACCGCACCGTTGGGAACGTATCAGCTGACTCAACCAGTCAACGCCGGCGACGCATGGGTCTACGGTTTTGAGGTGTCGTACATCCAACATCTGACCTTTCTCCCCAGCGTCCTTAGGAACTTCGGTGTCTCGGCCAACTATGGATACACCGACTCGCAGGCCAGTGGCATTCCTGGCCGCACCGACAAACCGCGGTTGGTGCGTTCGGCCCCGCATACCTGGAACGTCAGTCCAACATTCGACTATAAACGTTTCTCGTTCCGGGCCGGACTTTCGTATAACGCCGCGAATATCTACGGCTACGCCGGCACGCCACATGGTCCGTTCGGTGATACCTATTTCTACCCGCACCTGCAGGTGGACATGCAGGGAAGCGTTGGAATGGGCAAGGGATTGACGTTCATGTCCTACATCCTGAACGTGAATAACGAAGTGTTCGGCTTTTATAACGGCAACTCCCAATACGTCTTGCAGCGCGAATACTACAAACCGACATTTGGGGTGGGATTCCGGTGGAATCCAACGTTTGAGAAGAGATAGCGCGAACAACTGACAGTGGCAAAACGGGGAGCGAACAACTGCTCCCACACTTGCATTTGTAAATGCAAACCTCTGTTTGTATTGTGTTCAGTCGGTGTGCGATAGCATCCGTCGGCCGTAGAACGGCTTACCGGGGAGATACATGCGATACAAGCTCGTGGTACTTTGCGTATGCATCGTTGTTGCTGCCAGCGCGCACTATATTGACGCCTCGACACGCAAATTGGGCGCTGAGGATGGCTCGGCGGTCTTGGTAGGCGCTGGCGATATCGCGGACTGCAGAGATTTGAACGGCGCGGAAGCCACCGCGAAACTGCTGGAAAAAATTCCCGGCACGGTGATGGCGGTAGGCGATCTGGCGTACCCGGACGGCACCGCGGAGAATTTTTCGTGTTACGACAAGACTTGGGGGCGCGTGAAAAATCGTACTCGTCCGGCGCCGGGCAACCACGAATTCCACTCCAAAGGAGCGGCGTACTATTTCCAATATTTTGGAGCGACGGCGGGTGATGCTACAAAAGGCTACTACAGCTACGAACTCGGAAGCTGGCACGTGGTGGTGTTGAACAGCGAGTGCGTTGATGTTGGCGGGTGCGACGCTGCGTCGCCGCAAGGGAAATGGCTGCGTGAAGATTTTGCCACACATCCGGTAGCGTGCACGCTGGCTTATTTTCACAAGCCGCTCTTCAGCTCTGGCGGAGCCCATGGCGACGATCTGCTGATGAAGCAGCTATGGGATTCGCTGTATGCAGGGAACGCGGACGTGATTATCAACGGTCACGATCACGATTACGAGCGGTTTGCACCGCAAACTCCGGAAGCAAAAGCTGACGCTGATCGCGGCATCCGAGAATTTGTGGTGGGCACCGGCGGAAAGAATCATCGTCCCTTCGGCTTCATTCGTCCGAACAGCGAAGTGCGCGACGCGGAAGCCTTTGGCGTGTTGAAGCTGACGCTGCTGCCAGGCCGCTATGAATGGGAATTCGTGCCGGAAGATGGAAAAACGTTTAAGGATTCCGGAGTTGGAACGTGTCACTGAGAAGACAAGGGTCGGCAGTTTTCATTCTTGAACTGATACGTTCCCAAATAGCGTAAGTCTAGTATTTTCAGCATGTTCCCGGCTGCGGTTTCTGACGAAATCCTTATACGTCGCTTATCTTTTTATTAGCCCCCCCGCGTAATATCACGAGTTGTAGTTCAAATCCTTTCGGAGTGTTATGACAGACATCGTTTCGATTGCCGGTACCATGCTGCTTTTTGGGTTGTCCCTTTTGTATGTAAAAGGATGCGAGCGCCTGAAATAACAAAGGTTCCTAGTCATGATTGGCCAAGTATTGCTGATTATCGTCTGCGTCTGTTTGTTCGGCTATTTGATGGCCGCGTTATTGTGGCCGGAGAAATTTTGAGATGAGCGCAAACGGCTGGTTTCAAATTGGGCTGTTTTTCGCTGTGATTTTTTTGCTCACTAAGCCCGTTGGCAATTTTCTGGTCCGAGTCTTCAATCGCGAGCCCACGCTGCTCGACCCATTGCTGACGCCAGTCGAAAAACTGATTTACCGGCTGACTGGAATTTCGGCCGACAAGGAAATGAAGTGGACGGAGTACGGCATCGCCATGCTGTTGTTTAGCGTCGTGTCGATGGTGGCGCTGTACCTGATTGAGCGAACACAGGCTTGGCTGCCGCTGAATCCGGAACACTTAGCGAATGTTGCGCCGGATCTCGCCTGGAACACTGCGATCTCCTTCACCACCAACACCAACTGGCAAGCCTACGTTCCCGAATCGACGATGAGCTACTTCACCCAGATGGCCGGGCTGGCGTATCACAATTTTACGTCGGCAGCGGTTGGCATCGCGTTGGCAGTCGCACTGATTCGCGGAATCGCGCGCAAAGAGTCGCTTACGATTGGCAATTTTTGGGTCGATGTAACCCGAGGATTACTGTGGGTGCTGCTGCCGGCGTGCCTGGTGCTTTCTCTGGCGCTGGTTTCTCAGGGCGTGGTTCAGAATTTCAAGCCGTACGCGAGCGCACCGCTGATGGAGACCCAGACGGTAACCACCACCGGTGCCGATGGAAAAGCCGTAACCCAGACCATCAGCGAGCAAAAAATTCCGCAAGGCCCGGTGGCTTCGCAGGAAGCGATCAAAGAACTCGGAACCAATGGCGGCGGTTTTTTCAACGCCAACAGTGCTCATCCATACGAAAATCCGACACCGCTCACCAATTTTCTTGAGATGGTGATGATCTTCGCCATTCCCGCCGGCCTGACGGCTACGTTGGGAAAAATGGCTGGATCGCGCTCGCATGGCTGGGCGGTGTGGGGTGCGATGGCGATTTTGTTTCTGACCGCCGTGAGTTTGCTCTACGGGTTAGAGTCCAGAGGGAATCCGTTGCTGCAGGGCGCCGACCAGCGAGTCTCGGCCACGCAATCCGGCGGGAACATGGAAGGCAAGGAAGTTCGCTTCGGAATAGCGAATTCCGCAATGTTTGCAACGGTGACCACGGACACCAGTTGCGGCGCGGTGAATACCATGCATGATTCGCTGACCCCTTTGGGCGGATTGATTCCTTTGGTGAACATCCTGCTCGGCGAAGTGGTGTTTGGAGGTGTCGGCTCCGGGCTTTATGGAATGATCGTTTTTGTGATCATCACAGTGTTTTTGGCGGGATTGATGGTCGGTCGCACTCCGGAATATCTCGGAAAAAAAATCGAGGCGTTTGACGTCAAAATGGCCATGCTCTCGATTCTGATTTTTCCGATCACCGTGCTGTGCCTCACCGCAATTGCGGTAGTCACTTCTGCCGGAGCTGCCGGGATCAGCAATCCCGGGCCGCACGGCTTCACTCAAATCCTCTACGCCTATACATCCGCGGCGGGCAACAACGGCTCCGGGTTTAACGGAATCAATTCCAACACGCACTGGTACAACATCTCGCTCGGCGTAGCCATGATGTTCGGAAGATTCTTCGCAGTCATTCCGGTGCTGGCGCTGGCAGGAAATCTGGCGCGCAAGAAAAGCGTTCCAGAGTCAGCGGGCACATTTCCGGTCACCACGCCACTGTTCACCATGCTGCTGACCGTCACAGTGCTCATCGTTGGGGCGCTTACATTCTTCCCGGCGCTCAGTCTGGGGCCTGTGCTCGAACACCTCCTGATGCATGTGGGAAAGACTTTTTAGGCGCGACCGCAAACCAAAATGAAACCAAAATCTCAATCGTTGACTGATTTTTCGCTGCTGCGCCGGGCAGTGCGAGATTCATTTCTGAAACTCGACCCGCGCATCCAGTTTAAGAACCCGGTGATGTTCGTGGTGGAAATCGGAGCGGTCATCACCAGCGTTGATTTGGTCGCTGGCCTGACGAGCCACGCGCCGGGATTTGGATTCGATCTGCAGATCACATTGTGGCTATGGTTCACGGTGTTGTTCGCTAATTTCGCGGAAGCTATGGCCGAAGGACGCGGCAAAGCCCAGGCCGAGACTCTTCGCAAGGCGCGTTCGGAAACCATGGCTCGACGACTGACGGCATCCGGCAAAGAAGAGCAGGTCCCGGGGTCGCAGCTCCATACCGGCGACATCGTGCTGGTCGCAGCTGGCGAGATGATCGCCGGCGATGGTGAAATCATCGAGGGCATTGCCAGCGTGGACGAGTCGGCGATTACCGGCGAATCCGCTCCAGTCATCCGTGAATGTGGCGGGGATCGCTCAGCAGTGACCGGCGGGACGCGAGTGCTCTCTGACGAAATCAAGATTCGCATCACCGCGAATCCTGGAGAAACATTTCTCGATCGCATGATCCGTTTGGTGGAGGGCGCTGAACGCCAGAAAACACCGAACGAAATTGCGCTGAATATTTTGCTCGCCGGGCTGACCTTGCTTTTTCTACTCGCAGTCGTGACTCTGCAGCCATTCGCGATTTACGCGCATGCGCCGCAGAGCGTTTTCGTGCTCATTTCTTTGTTGGTCTGCCTGATTCCCACCACCATCGGAGGCTTGCTCTCCGCGATTGGTATCGCCGGAATGGACCGTTTGTTGCGCCGCAACGTGCTGGCGATGTCCGGGCGCGCGGTGGAAGCCGCCGGCGACGTGGATATCTTGTTGTTAGATAAAACGGGAACGATCACCCTGGGAAATCGTGTGGCCACGCGTTTTGATCCCGCGCCAGGGATCGAAGAATCGTATCTCGCCGACGCCGCGCAACTTGCTTCGCTGGCCGATGAAACGCCCGAAGGCCGATCCATCGTGATCCTCGCCAAGGAAAAGTACAATCTGCGCGGCCGCGATCTCTCGTCTCACGGAACCACTTTTATTCCGTTCTCGGCGCAAACCTGCATGTCCGGCGTCGATATTGACGGCCGCGAAATCCGCAAGGGTGCTCGGCAAGCGATTGCCAAATATATCGACGAACGCGGCACGGTTTTGCCTGTTGAAGTGATCGATCGTGTCACCGAAATTTCCAACGGTGGTGGAACGCCGCTGTTGGTGGCGGAAAACCGCAGGGTGCTGGGCGTGATCGCTCTAACCGACGTCGTAAAAGGCGGTATGCGCGAACGCTTCAAACATCTGCGCACCATGGGCATTCGCACCATGATGATCACCGGCGATAATCCGTTGACCGCCGCGGCTATCGCGCGCCAGGCGGGCGTCGACGACTTTCTGGCCGAAGCAAAACCGGAAGACAAAATGGGAATCATCAAGCGCGAGCAGGCGAAAGGCCGGCTGGTGGCGATGACCGGTGACGGCACCAACGATGCGCCGGCGCTGGCGCAGGCCGACGTCGGCGTGGCCATGAACACCGGCACGCAAGCCGCAAAGGAAGCCGGCAACATGGTGGATCTGGATTCGAATCCCACCAAGCTCATCGAAATTGTCGAAATTGGCAAGCAATTGCTGATTACCCGCGGCGCGCTGACTACTTTTTCGGTGGCCAACGACGTCGCGAAATATTTTGCGATCATACCCGCAATGTTTGCCGCGGCGTTACCGCAACTGAATTTGCTGAACGTGATGCATCTGGCCACGCCTCAATCGGCGATTCTTTCGGCAGTCATCTTCAACGCGTTAATCATCGTGGTTCTAATTCCGCTGGCGCTGCGCGGTGTGCGTTATCGTCCGCTGGGCGCGGCGGCATTGTTGCGCCGGAACCTTTTGATTTACGGACTTGGCGGGATTGTGGCGCCATTCCTCGGAATTAAAGTTATCGATGTGATTGTGCGCGCACTGCGTCTGGCGTAGAGGGCAAGATGAAAGAGCAAATCAAAATCGCGATCTGGTTCACCCTGGTGACCACCCTTTTATTTGGCGTGGGCTATCCGCTGGCGGTCACCGGACTGGCGCAGTTGATTTTTCCAAAACAGGCAAACGGCAGCTTGCTCGACGGCGGCAAGCCGGCAGGCTCGCGGCTGATCGGCCAGCCTTTTGCCGGCGATTCTTATTTTCATCCGCGCCCGTCCGCCGCGGGCGCTGGTTACGACCCGATGAGCAGCGGCGGATCCAACCTCGGCCCAACCAATCATCTCCTGGTGGATCGTGTCGCGGCAGATTTGCAAAAGTTGCAGGCGGAAAATCCTGGCGCGGCAGTTCCGATTGACATCGTCACCACATCCGCGTCCGGCGTCGACCCGGACATTTCGCCGGCTGCGGCGCAGTTTCAAATTCCACGCGTGGCGCGCGCGCGAAAAGCGCCCTTGGAAAAAGTTGGTGCGCTTGTCGACAGTTACACCACTCCCAGACAACTGGGAGTCTTGGGCGAGCCTCGCGTGAATGTTCTGGAGCTGAATCGGGCGTTGGACGCGGCTTTCCCGCCTAACTAACTTTAATCGTTGTCCCGTTTGGAGTTTTTTGATTCGCGTGGCGCCTGAAAACGGTATCCCACCCACGGTTCCGTCAAAATCAATTTCGGCCGCGCTGGATCCGATTCAATCTTTTTACGCAACTGGTTGATCATCACTCGCAAATACTCAGGCTCGTCGCCGTAATCCGGGCCCCAGACTGCCTGCAACAGTCTTCGATGGGTCATCGGCTTGCCGGCGTTGGAGACTAGATGCCGCAGCAGCTCAAACTCTTTCGGGGTCAAATGTACGTCCTGGCCGCGCACCGTGATTTGGCGAGTTTCGAAATCGGCGGAAAAATCTTTGGTCACGAACGACAGCTCTTTTCCGTGTGGGTTGCGTCGTCGAAGTGCCGCGCGAATTCTCGCCAGGAGTTCCTGCATGCCGAAGGGTTTCACCACGTAGTCGTCGGCCCCGGCATCTAGCGCCATCACCTTGTCCCGCTCAGCGTTGCGAACGGTAAGCATCAGAATCGGCACGTCCAGCGATCTGCGGATTTCACGGCAGGCTTCCAGTCCGCCGATGCCCGGCATGTTGACGTCAAGCAGTATGGCGTCGGGTGAAGAGCTGCGAATCGACTCCAGCGCTTCTTCCCCGGTAGCGGCTTCAAAAATCGTATAGCCTTCCGCGGACAATGCGGTTCGCAGCACCCGGCGGACCTGTTGAGCGTCGTCTACAATCAATATTTTTGCCGAGGTCACGGGCGATCCGCTCCGGGCCGAGCTACCGGCAAGGTGAAACTAAATACTGACCCGTGATTGAGCTGGCTGGTGACGTTAATCGACCCTCCGTGGGCTTCGACGATGGCCTTGGAAATCGGCAATCCCATTCCGGTTCCTTGAATCACCGCGCGCTGGTCTTTGCCGCGGTAAAACTTGTCGAAGATCAACCCTTGTTCCATGGTGTCGATTCCCGGTCCGCGGTCCGCTACGCTGAAGGTGACAAAATCTCCGCTATTCTCCGCGCTGACCACAATTGGCTGGTCCTTCTCCGAATAGAGACTCGCATTTTCCAGCAATTGAACGAGGACCTCTTTGGCCCGAGTTACATCGGCTCGGACAGGTGGCAAACCCGCAGGAACCTTAAACTGGAGGTCCCGCCCAGCGAGAGAAGTCCTGCAGTTTGCTAGAGCGGCGTCGACCAGTTCTTGCACAGTCACCGCGCGGAACTCCAGCTCGATCTCTCCGGCCTCCAGCTTGGCCATCTCAGAGGCGTCTTCCACCAATTTGTTCAGGCGGTCGCATTCTTCGTTCATGATTTCCAGCAACTCCCGACCATCGACACCCTGCGGGGGATGTGGTGAAAGAAGCGCTGTTACCGATGCTTTGATGGAAGTGAGCGGCGTACGGAAATTGTGGGTGATGGAGTCTAGCAGCGCGGATTTAAGCCGCTCGCTCTGCCGGTCGGCTTCGGTGCGGCTGAGTTGCTCGACTGCGCGAGTCCGTTCAATGGCAATTCCCAAAAGCGTTCCCACCGCGTCCAGAGTCTGCCTGGTCAGCGGAGCTCCCGAAATTCCGAAGCTTCCGATGGATTTCATGCCGACGCGCACCGGGCCAAAACAAAATCCACGGGCGGTATCGACAAACGGCTCTTCGCGTTCGTAGGCAATACGCAACTGCTCCTCTTCCAGTTGCAAAGTCCCGAAGCCAGAGCGATAAAATTTTTGTTTGTCCGCCAGGAACACGCTGGCCGCGCCGCATTCAAATGCATCCACAATGTGATTCGGAATCGCGTTTAGTAGCTGAATCACGTTTCCTTCTCCGAGCAGCTTCTGGCTGAAAGCATATAGGTGCTCGATTTCGCGGCGGCGCCGATTGGCGATATCGGCCTCGCGACGAATGCGGCTGGAAAGCCGGCTGCCGGTAATGGAAGTGACCAGGAATGCCAGCAGTGCGACCCAGTTTTGCGGATCGGCAACGGTGAAGGCGCCCACCGGCGGCAGAAAGTAATAATTGAATGCCAGAATCGCCGCCACTGACATGAGCACGGAGACGGCCATTCCCCAGACCGCGGAAACTGCTAAAATCGCAAGCAGAAACGAAAGCGCAACCGTCGTCTGATTTACTCGCGGCAGAGTTTCGCGAAAGAACACCGTGATTCCGGCAACGATCAGCAGGGCCAGCAGACCGCGCATGGTGCGCAGCTGGATGAAACGGGTCATGCCATGATTCTATCGCAGTCACGATGCGCCACGGGAGTTAACCCGAAGTGACCAAGAAACCTGAGGACTGGCTGGCCGTCGCATCACCCGCCCAAAAGACCCGCGGCAGCTTTAAACTTTTTCTGGGCTACGCTCCGGGCGTCGGCAAGACATTTGCCATGCTCAGCGAAGCGATTCGCCGCCACAGCCGCGGGGAAGACGTGGTCATCGGCGTGGTGGAGACCCACGGCCGCAAAGGTATCGAAGAACTCGTTACCCAGCTGGGGGCGGTGCCACGTTTGAAAATCGAGTACAAAGGAACACTCTTTGAAGAGATGGATCTGGACGGGATTCTCGCCCGCAAGCCCGCCGTTGTGCTGGTCGATGAGTTGGCTCACACCAACATCCCTGGCAGCAAGAATCGTAAACGTTACGAAGACGTGCAGGCCCTGCTGGCGGCAAACATCGACGTGATCTCAACTCTGAACATTCAACACATTGAGAGCATTTCGCCGGTTGTCCGTAACATTACCGGAATCGCCATCCGCGAGACCGTACCCGATTGGGTGCCGATGACCGCCAGCGAAACCGTGATGGTGGACTTGACGCCTGAAGCGCTGCAAAACCGCATGCTTCGCGGCGACGTGTATCTCCCGACCAGAGTCGAGCAGGCACTGAATAATTTTTTCCGGAGAGGAAACCTGATCGCGTTGCGGGAGTTGGCGCTCCGCCAGGTCGCCGAGCAGGTCGACCGCAGCCTGGAAAACTACATGGCGGCCAAAGATATTCAGAAGAATTGGGCGGTGCGCGAACGTATCGCGGTATGCGTTAGTTCAAATCCCGCGGCGCAGTATCTGATTGCGCGGGCGGCGCGTATGGCTCGCCGGCTGGATTCCGAGTTGTACGTCATTCATGTGGACACCCGGCGCGACACCCTGGATCGAAACAAGAAAGCGCTGGCAGCGAACCTGCGCTTTGCGGAAAATCTTGGCGCCAAAGTGATCGAGCTCAAAGGAGTCAGCGTTGCGGATTCGGTGGCCAAAGTGGTCCGCGAGAAGCACATCACTCAGGTAATCTTCGGACGATCCATCGAGCATGGCTGGCGCAAATATCTTTACTTATCTGCCGCGCACCGGTTTCTGCGCGAGTCCCCGGAAGTTGACGTCCATATCGTTACCCAAGAAAAGGATTGAGCTCGGACTTCCAATGCAGCGGTTCC
>Ga0137418_10000656_pt1 | contig 31124 bp, 29 predicted proteins | sample CZODoug3_1_2_16f_FD_122242 | JGI IMG/M metagenome (GOLD analysis project Ga0137418, IMG submission 122242) | Vadose zone soil fungal communities from Angelo Coast Range Reserve, California, USA - CZODoug3_1_2_16fungal (Hybrid Assembly) | ecosystem: Environmental > Terrestrial > Soil > Vadose... | reverse complement strand
GCTCATCTCAACGGAGCACCGCGGCACCGCCGATGGCGCGCCCCTACACCTTTTCATTACCGATGTGTCCGTGAAGCTGACCGGCTCGGATGCTTGGGTGAAAGCGCAATAACGTAGGCATCTACTGGACGAGGTTCACTAAGACCGAGGTTCACCATGACAACAACAGCAACACCCCTGCGAAGTAGCGGAATTGCAATGGCCTACCGGCCGCATGCGGCAACCGGTCTGACGATCGTGCGAGTGACGATCGGCGCGATGTTTGTGTCGGTCTTTTTCGAGAATCTGGGGAAAGGGCTTTACACGGCGGCCGGTTACTCGGGTCTGGTCGGTGGTTACGTCAAGGCGAGCCACGCTCCGGCTGCCTGGAAGGCGGTGTTGGTCCTGGCCGCAAATCACGCCGCAATGGCTGCTCCCCTGCAAGGCGTGACCGAGATCTCTCTCGGCATCCTGCTGGTCCTCGGTCTACTGACCCGCCCGGCCGCAGTTGTGGCTTTTCTGTTTCTCGGCAGCCTTTGGATCACAGAATTGGGCACATCCTGGATCTGGGAACTCCTGGTTCCAGTGATGGCATGCCTTGGGCTCGCGATCGGAAGCGCCGGCAGGAGATGGGGGGTCGACGCGTGGCTGGCAGAGCGCTGGCCGTCTTCTCCGTTGTTCTGACTTGGGGTTTCTGATTGGGGAGTGGTGATTGGGCCAAGTCGGCGTGCAAGTGTCGGTCATAATCCCCACCCACAATGAAGCGGGTGCGATTGAACGTGTTTTAGGGGACCTCCCGTCCGACATTGCGACGGAGGTCATTGTTGTCGACAGCAATTCAACTGACGGGACACCCGAGATCGCCGCAAGAATGGGAGCCCGCGTCATACAGGAACCCCGCCGCGGCTATGGGCAGGCGTGCCTCACAGGTCTGGCCGCGGCGAATTCGTCGGACGTGGTTGTGTTCCTGGATGGCGACTACAGCGATCGGCCCGCGGAACTGCCGATCGTCTTAGCGCCAATCCTTGAAGGGCGCGCGGACATCACGCTCGGTTCCCGCCTGCACAAGGGACGATCTGCTGGGGCGTTGCCTTGGCATCAGACCTTTGGCAATCGCCTGGCAGCCAGCCTGATCCGTCTTCTTTATGGCCTCGAAATCACTGATCTTGGCCCCTTTCGCGCCGCCCGCGCCGACGTACTACGCGCACTCGCCCTCGAAGAAACCACCTATGGTTGGGCCGTGGAGATGATCCTCAAAGGCGCCCTCGCCGGGTACCGCGTGGTGGAAGTCCCGGTGAGCTACCACCCGCGCATCGGACAATCGAAGATCAGCGGCACGCTGAAGGGTACCCTCGGTGCCGCCTGGTTCATTCTCAGCTTGATAGTGCGTTATTATTTCCGCCACCGAAGAACTGGCACACCCAGGCCAGCTTAGATCGGCGCCAACATTTCATGAAACCCTCCCCCGATACGGTTGTGCGTTCGTTGGGCAGTTTGTCCGGCAGTTCCTCAAGCAATGACCGTGTGCTAGTCATCATGGCAAAAGCGCCGAGGCCCGGCGCGGTCAAAACCCGCCTGGCTCCCAGGTTTTCTCCTGCCGGCGTCACGGCTCTCTATTGCTGTCTTCTGGAGGACACTTTCGCGCTGGGACGTTCCTTGAACGATGTCGAAGTTGCCATCATGTGCCCGCAAGCGGACGTAAACGAGCTGGCTCAGTTGACGGGCAACGAGGTCAGCGTAGTTGCGCAGAAAGGCGAGGGTCTTGCAGCAGGCCTCACTTCCGTTTTTGCGCACTTCACGGAGGGTCATCGACGACGCACCATTGCTTTCAACAGCGACAGCCCCCACCTGCCGCGTTCTGTCCTCGAAAGCGCCTTCGAAACTCTGGCCGCTCAGGACGTAGTCGTTGGACCGACCCATGACGGAGGCTACTATCTCGTCGGGGCCAACGCTTCTCATCCGACGCTTTTCGCAGGCGCCGGAATGGGCACCAGCAGCGCGCTGGGGAGACTCCTATCGCGCACACGGGCTCTTGAGCTTTCCGTGGGTTTCACAACTCCTTTTTACGATATTGATGTGGCCGACGACCTGACCCGGTTGGCGGAGGAGTTGCGGCTGGCTCCGGCAAGAGCGCCGCGCACGGCGGCGTGGCTGAAGGAGTGGGAGCTTATAGCGGCACAATCCCGGACACCTATTAGAGAGCCGGACGCGGGAGAAGTGTGAAGATTACCCCCGCGTGGAGAGTGTTCCTACTCGGCGCCACGTTGTGCGTGGCCCTGACGGTCTGCGCACGCAATTTCGCCGACAGAGGCGGGCCCTACTTTATGGCCTCCTTGACGCTTGCGGGCGTCGCATACCTCTTAGCGATCCGTGAGTTTTTCACTACGCAAAGATTTTCCCGGCGCCTTGTCGTCGTCGGGCTCGTCTTGGCCGCCGTGTGGAACATTGAATTTCTTCGTCTGCCCCCGGGCTCTGATGATGATATTCACCGCTACGTTTGGGATGGCCGCATCCAGAGGCTCGGCTACAACCCTTATCTCGTCGTTCCCAGCGATCCTGCCGCCCAAGCGCTGCATACTTCGGAAACACGCAACTTGAACAACCCGGATCTACCGAGCCCATATCCAGCAGGAGCGCAGCTCTTCTTCCGCGCAGTCACCGCAATTCAGGAGTCCACCTTTGCCCTGAAGGTAGCATTCGTGGTCTGCGAGCTCCTCATCGTTCTCCTGTTGCTCGACCTCTTGCGGTCTATCGGACGGGGAGAGCACCTGGTTCTGGCCTGCGCCTGGAACCCATTGTTCGCCATTGAGGTCGCGGGAAGCGGTCACATTGATATCGTTGGCGCGCTCCTATTGGTAGTCTCCGCCGCTGCCCTCGTGCGCCGGTGGCGTGCGATTGCGGCCGTCGCACTTGGACTGGCGATCGCAGTCAAATTTCTGCCGGCCGTGCTCCTGCCCCTCTACTGGAAGCGGGTTCGCATTCGCGACGCTGCCCTGGCGCTAGGGGTCTTCGGATTCCTCTACGTTCCATTTCTCAACCGCGGCCGAATTCCATTGGGCTCCCTTGGCGCCTACGTACGGGGATTCCGCTTCAATGGTCCCGTGTTTGCGGCCCTCGCTCACGTGGCACTCCCGCAGTTGCTCGCTGGGCTAGCGGTGCTCGTCGGATTCGCTACCGCAGCCTGGCTGAGAAGAACAGAGCCCGGGTGGTCTCTGGACCAATTTGCCTGGCCAATGGCTGCATCTCTTTTGTTTGCCCCCGCCATATTCCCCTGGTACCTTCTCTGGCTGTTGCCATTTCTGATGTCGGCCTCCACGCTGCCGATCATTGTGTGGACGATAAGCATTGTCGCCACGTACGTAATGTGGAACTTGCGCGCCCATGGACGTCCGTGGGGCTCGCTTCCGGGCTGGGTCATTTGGCTGGAATACGGATGCATCGCCATGACCGGTGCCATCATGCTGCTCCGAATCACGCCCCGAACCCTGCGCCGAACCCCAACCGATCCCCTCCGCTAGAACTCCCCGCCTCCCCCAAACGAGTTATAGGTCTGCCACCGCATAGCGTGATGCGTCTCTGTGCCGCATTTGCGACACTGGCCGCGCAAAGAGCGAAGATTATTTTCCGAGGAGAACTGCCATGAAACATTCGAGCTGCGTAACGGGCATTGGTCTTATGGGATTCTGTGTGCTGGCCCTGGTTTCGGCGTCTTCGGCGCAGACGCGCCCTCCAATTTTCGACAAGATGGCGAAAACGTATGGCCTCGATTCCTGGAATCAGATCGAGGCGATTCGATATACCTGGAACTTACAATTGGGCAAACTGAATATCGCCCGCTCGTGGGAGTGGGAGCCCAAGACCACCCAGGTCACCTACGAAGGCAAGGATAAAGACGGCCAGCCGGTCAAGGTTACCTACAAACGCTCTGACCTCGCCAGCCAATCCGACATGGTGAAGAACGAACTCGACCCAGGTTTTATCAACGATAACTACACGCTTTTGTTCCCCTTAAAGGCTTACTGGGACAGCAGCCCCGCGGTCATCGACGCCGGCATGTTTAACCTGCCGGCGGGCAGCGGCTCGGCCGAACTGGTCGCCGTCAAGTATCCCGCGGAGGGCGGTGGTTACACCCCCGGCGACACCTGGGAACTCTACCTCGGCAAAGACACCCGCGCGCAGTATTTTGTCTATCACCGCGGCGGAGCCAAGAAGCCCAGCCTCCTCTACGCCACCTGGGGAGGCCATAAAAAGGCCGGTCCCCTCCTGCTCTCAACCGATCACCGCGGCTTTGCCGATGGCATGCCCATACGGGTCTTCTTTACCGATGTGGCGGTCAAGGTGACGGGATCCGACAGCTGGGTGAATGCCAAATAAACGAACGCGAAATAAAACAAAGCGCGCAATAAACAAACGTGGGCGTGCTCCACCCCTCGATGCCTTTCTCCACGTTACCTCGCGATCACAACCGTAGTGCAGGAACTGCTCAGCTTGGGCAAATCGCGATTCGCCGCCATGCGGATTTCAAGTCGTGGCCGCTCGCCCCGGATAATCGGACAATAGTTATCCGGCTGGAGTAGCGCCCCCTGCAAGCGTCGCCGTCCGGCACATCCGCCATGACAGGACGCGCGGAACTCGCACGGATCGCAGGCCTGAGGAAGCGTCCGCGCCTGCTCGAACGGCGTCGAGCTCAGAATGTCGGTGCCCGTTGAGAGCAAATCGGAAAGCGCTTCCCCCGCTCCCGGCCAATAAACGCAGGGTTGTGTCGTGGCTCTGGGTGTCACCCGCACGGTGTTCATGCCACAACCGGATCGGACCGGCGGCAGTCCCGCCATCGCGCGAACCAGCGGCTCGCCAATCGCGATTACATTGGTCGCCTCAAAGAGCCGTCGAAACCCTTCCCAGTACTCCTCGTAGCTGAGAGCATAAATGTCCGATCGCACGGCTTGGTAAACATTCACGCGCAAAGGAGCGTCAAACTGTTTGGCGACTCGCGCCACGTCAGCTAGACGCAGGTAGTTCGACTTCATCATGACGGCGATGATGGTGACAGGAATATGTAGCTTCCGACACCGTTCCGCTTGCTGCTGGATGAGTTCCCAATTGCCCTCGCCTCGCTGCGCATCCTGTTCAGCTTGCGTGGCGTAATCAAGAGAGAACTCGATGTCATGAAAAACGCGTAGCTCTTTGTCTTCCAAAACGGCAACGCTATGACCGTTGGAAGTAATGGTGAGCTTGACCGGTTTCGTCTGTAGATATGCCAGGATCGCCTTGAACTCGGGATGCATTCCGTTCTCACCCGTGCCGAGATTCACCGAGCGCACGGGCAGGCGTTCCATGACAGCCTTTACTTGATCCAGTGAAAGACGATCCGTGCGAGCCGGATCGCGATAACAGAAGGCGCAGGCAAGATTGCATTCGTTCGTCAGCCCGAGCCCGAGCGAAATTCCAATATCTGGTGTCAGTACGGGCGATTCGGACGAAGAGGATTGGGCTCCGACGTTGTTCATGGAACGTCCTTCATCACCGGACTCTTGATCACGGGGGGTGCGCGACGCGCCAGACACTGCCTGTAGCGGGCGACTGCGGCAAACTCTGGGTGCCTGCCCAGCTTACGCTCAAGCTCAAAAATCTGCTCGTACTCATCGCTCCGGGAAATCCTCGACGGCAAGTAATCCGTGACGATCCGCACGCCGCGCTCCGCGGTTACCGCGAGTGACGATTCGACCATCATAGCTCGCAGGCCCTCCCCCGTAAAAAGCCGCACTTTGCCGCCGTAGAGAGACTCATTTCCCCACTCTGCGGTAAGGCTATGCTCGGCGGCGGCCAAGTCGCCCTCTTGGAGCGCGGCCTTCAACACCTCACCCGACTGCGTGCGAACCAAAACCGAGAGTATGCCAGACGGACCCCGCAAGGCACGAGCCGCGGTGCGCAGCACAGCGCGCGGGTCGTCAACAAATTCCAGGACGTTGTGACAAAGAATCACGTCGAATGAATCGACGTCCAACGACCCGGCGTCGAACAAGCTTGCCAATTCCCCAACGTCGCCGCGCTTCAGCGTAATTCCCTCGGTAATTCCCGCTTCTCGCGCGGCACGCTCCGCGAATTCCAGCATCGGCACGGACGCATCCAGCAAAGTGACATGAAACCCAAGCCGCGCCAGCCGCACCGAGACAGCACCGGTACCGCCCCCAAGATCCAAAGCGCGCAAAGGTTGCGGTGGCTGCGGCAGAAATTCCTGCAAGTTGGCTAGGGCAAGATCGATGCGCAGCCGGCCCTCGGGCGTCTCGAGATAAGCCGCATACTTCGCTACGCCGGTTTGGAACCGTTCGAAGTCGTCCTTGGCGGTTGGATCGTCTGGTCCGGCCATGCTCAGAGCAGCAATTCTAGAGCAAATCAAAAGGAGATCGACATAACGCGGCAACCGAAACCCAAACGTATTGTTTGTGCCATCCTCACCAGCGGCCAGCGTGAACACCGCCATCCACGTGGAGCACTTCTCCGGTTACTTGATTCGCACCAGCCAGATAGAGAATCGCGTCAACAGTGTCTCGTACATCTGCCATTTCCCCATGGGCTGCAACGCCTTGAGAGCGTCCCTGGGACCATCCTCGTGTATTGGCGTGTCCACCATACCCGGAGCGACGGCGTTGAAGCGGATGCCTTGTTTTGCATACTCGATCACGACTATATTCCGACTCAGGCAGCGTGAAACACCAGGAGGGAATATCGACCGTCTCAATGGTGCATTGCAACTTGCTGAAAGCTCGGACTGGATTAAGGCGTTGTCCTCGTTCTTCCCTCCCCCTTTCTCGCTTCCCCACGAACCCGATTACGCCACTTGGGCCACGGGTTCGGTCTTAACCGTGGTCACGACGTTGATATTGCCGTGCGTGGCTTTGGAATAGGGGCACTCCAGGTGCGCTCCGTCCACAATCTTCTGGGCAACTTCAGGGTCAATTCCCGGCAGGCTGACATTGAGCCGGGATTGGATGAAGTACCCGCCGTTGGTAGTCCCTAGGTCCACTTCGGCGTCGACGGCAACATCCTGCGGTAGCTTCACCTTCATGTGGGCAGCCACGATCTTGACCGCCGATAGAAAGCAGGCTGACCAACCGGCCGCGAACAACTGCTCGGGGTTGGTGCCCGCACCCGGCGTACCGGGAATCGATATTTTGACGTCCAGGTGACCATCGGAAGTGCGGGAAGACCCTCCCTCCCGTCCACCCGTAGTGTGTGTTTTAGCGGTGTAGAGTAGCTTTTCAATTTGTGTGATAGCCATGTGCTTCTCCTTTTGGGATTGAATCCATACTTTCTATTAAGCCACGGACGCGACGGCGAATCTATTGGACGAACGTATCGATCTATGCCGAAGCATTGGTGGGTTATGCACAGCCCGGAGCGACCGCCAGCATGGCTCGGGTCGGGAGCATGGTCCACCGATGCCGGCGATCGGCCGAAAACAACATCGACCCAGAGACAAAAACATCATCGTCCTCCCCCGAAAGTGGTAGCGTCTCTTCTCAACAAAAGAGTAAGCCCACGACTGCACCATCTGGGGTTGTGACCCACCTGAGCTTGCCGCAAAATGGCGTTTCAACTAAGGGAGGGAGTGCACGATGAGTTCGGCCCACGCACTTGGTCATCAGCTAGGGTTACCTCCGATTCTGAACGTCACCCCGATTGTCTTCGTCGTCGATAACGACAGTTCTTTCCGAGAATCGCTGGAGCTATTGATTTGTTGCGAAGGCTGGCGGCCTGAAACTTTTGCATCGGCTCAAGAATTTCTCGGTCGAAAGCGGCCGCTCGGTCCGAGCTGCGTGATCCTCGGTCTCTCCGCGACGGATCTGAACGGTCTCGAAGTGCAAAAGAAAATCGTTCAAGAGCGCGCCGAGACGCCGATTATCTTTGTTTCCGCTTACGGAGATATTCCAACAACCGTACGCGCGATGAAAGCGGGGGCCGTCGATTTTCTCATGCAGCCCTTCAGGAACGAGGTTTTGCTCGGCGCCATCCGAGAAGGCCTCGAGCGCAGCCGCTCAGCTCTTGATCGCGAAATGGAGATGCGCGATCTTCGGGACTGCTACGCGTCCCTCACTCCTCGAGAACGGCAGGTCATGGCACTGGTGGTCTCCGGCCTGCTGAACAAGCAGGTCGGCGGGGAACTGGGTATCAGCGAAATCACGGTAAAGGCACACCGTGGGCAGGCCATGCAAAAAATGCAGGCAAACTCCCTCCCCGACTTGGTGAGGATGGCTGCAAAGCTCCGGCTCACGCGTCACGCAATTCACTTGGCGTGACCGTCGCCTCAGACTGCCTCAGTCCAAGAAACGTTCCGGCTAAATACATCGATTCACCAGAGTGGTCTGGCGTTACCCCAACAACCCTGGTAGCGTTGGCGTCCCCGACGGGATTCGAACCCGTGTTATCGCCGTGAAAGGGCGGTGTCCTAGGCCGGGCTAGACGACGGGGACGCAGTGTGGCAGGAGCCCAGTGAAATGAGCTGTTTTGATGGTACCAAGCGGCTCTGGGGCTGTCAAAATCGGCGCCCCCGCGGTCAAGGTCGTGCACAAAAAAAATGGTGCCTGAGCGGCTACAATAGATACAACGTTGAGAACAGCGGCCGTCGAGTCCCAAATCCGCTCGAAAGAAAGAACGATCATGCCGGATCAGCTTTATCTTAGCCTGTGGTTCTCTCGCTTTGAAGAGCCCGACATGTTGCGACACGCCGCCTCGGTGATGAGGCAGTTTGCATTTTCTGAACAGCGAAGCGGAATTACTTACCTGGCGATGCATCCCATTTCGTGGTCCGAGCCAACCATCCTTGAGAAGCGGTTTGAGCCGCCCGTGCCGGTCGAGGAAGCAACGATGGTAGCTGCGGAGTTTCTGCGTTCGGACCAAGCGTGCGTGTTCTCGGCTTTTTGGGATCTGTGGGTTCCAGAGCCGCAGTCTGGGAATTGGCATTCAGCGCCTGTGCCTGTAAAGTTCGTCGTGCAGGGCGAGGAATTTGAAGAGGAAACCGCGGAAGAGACCGGGCAGGTTCAGATCGAGTTCGGAATTGACACGCCGTTTCTCTATGAAGATGCGCGAGCTCATGGCGAGGCCGACCAACGTGTCAGAGCCAATATTCAGAAACTGGTGGAGTTCACTATCAAAATCGAGAAGAACAGCGGGGCCACAGGGCGCGTGCTTTGGTCCGAGTCCGAGGACAATCTGGCACAGAAGTTGATTCAGCGATTGCAGAGGGTGCAATAGAAAGTCACCGCCGTGGGGCGGTGACTCTGTGGAAAGCCCGCTTCTTGTCGGCCTTTATTTTGTGCGCCCGCCTTCCACTTTGAGCTTGTCGCTGGCTGCTGCTTGCGCGGCTGCTAGGCGGGCAGTAAGAACGCGGAACGGCGAACAGGAGACGTAGTTCAGGCCGATCTGGTGGCAGAACTCGACGGACGACGGGTCACCGCCATGTTCGCCGCAGATGCCAACCTTCAGGTTCCCGCGGGTCTTGCGGCCCTTTTCGGTAGCCATTCTTACTAGCTGGCCTACACCTTCGCGATCCAGGACGGCGAAGGGATCCTGCTTCAGAATCCCTTGCTCAAGGTAGTCGGGCAGGAACTTGTTGATGTCGTCGCGGGAAAAGCCGAACGTGGTTTGCGTGAGGTCGTTGGTGCCGAAGGAGAAGAACTCGGCTTCCCGAGCGATCTCGTCGGCCACGAGGGCGGCGCGGGGGAGTTCGATCATGGTGCCGACCATGTATTCGACCTTCTTCTTCTTTTCCGCAAAGACCTCGTCGGCCACGCGGCGTACGACTGCTGCTTGGTTGGCCATTTCCTCACGCGTGCCGGTGAGAGGGATCATGACTTCCGGCAGAACCTTGATGCCATCGTCCGCCACAGCTACGGCTGCTTCGAAAATAGCGCGGGCCTGCATTTCGGTGATTTCCGGATACGAAATTCCCAGACGACAGCCGCGATGTCCAAGCATGGGATTGAATTCGTGGAGTTCCTCCACGCGTTGTAGAACCGTGCGCAGTTCCTTCAGCTTCGGCGATTTGGCCTTGGTGGCTTCGAGAACAGCGATCTCGACCATGAGTTCTTCGCGACGGGGAAGAAACTCATGCAGCGGCGGGTCCAGTGTGCGGATGGTAACTGGAAACCCATCCATGACGCGGAAGATCCCGACGAAGTCCTTCCGCTGCATCGGAAGGAGGCGCTTCAGCGCGGCGCGGCGGTCTTTTTCCGTGCGCGCCATGATCATGGTGCGCATGTGCGGGATGCGGTCGGTGGCGAAGAACATGTGTTCAGTGCGGCAAAGACCAATGCCCTCGGCGCCAAAGGCGCGGGCCTGTTTGGCATCGGGTGGAATATCTGCGTTCGCGCGTACCCGCAATGTGCGGAAAGGCTCCGCCCACTTCATGAAGGTTTGCAGCTCGGAGTTGTCCGGAGAAGCGGCTAGGGTATTGAGCTTGCCTTTGATCACGCGGCCGGTGGTTCCGTCCACGGAGATCCAGTCGCCCTCCCGGAAAACCTGCTTGCCGACCCGCATCTCGCCGTCTTTTTCACTGACGGAAAGATCGCCGGCGCCGACAACGCAGCACTTACCCATTCCTCGTGTAACCACGGCCGCGTGGGAGGTCATGCCGCCGCGCGACGTGAGAATTCCGGCCGCGACCTGCATGCCATGAATGTCCTCCGGAGTTGTCTCGGCACGAACCAGGATGACAGGGACGCGCTTATCAGCGGGTCCGGCCTTCTTCACCGCAGCGTCGGCGGAAAACACAATCTGGCCTACAGCTGCACCTGGCGATGCCGGCAATCCCTTGGCCAGTATCTCAATCTTCGAGGACTTTTCATCCAGCCGCGGGACCAGGAAATCGTACAGTTGGTTCGGCTCCACGCGGAAGATTGCCTCCTCCTTCGTGATGAGCCCCTCTTCCACCATATGAATCGCTACCCGAACCGCTGCTCGCCCAGTGCGCTTGCCATTGCGCGTTTGCAGCATGTAGAGGCGGCCTTCCTGGATGGTGAACTCGAAGTCCTGCATGTCCTTATAATGCTTTTCCAGGCGCGAAGTGATCTCCTTCAGTTCCTCGTACACTTTCGGCATCACGCGTTCAAGCTCCAGAATTGGAACGGGCGTGCGGATACCGGCAACCACATCCTCACCCTGCGCGTTCATCAGAAACTCACCGTAGAATTCGCGGTCTCCCGTGGCAGGGTTCCGCGTAAAGCCGACGCCGGTACCGCTCGTTTCTCCAAGATTGCCGAAAACCATCGCCTGAACGTTGACGGCCGTGCCGAGATCGTCCGAAATGTTGTTGATGCGCCGGTAATACTTCGCCCGGTCGTTTTCCCACGACTGAAACACAGCATCGCGCGCCATCACGAGCTGTTCCCGGGGATCCTGCGGAAAATCGCGTTTCGCGTGCTTCTTCACGACCTTCTTGTACTCGGCTACGATTTCCTGCAATGACTTGGCATCCAGATCCATGTCGAGCTTGGCTTTCTTCTGCTTCTTCTTTGCGTCGAAAACTTCCTCGAACTCGGACTTCGGAATCTCCAGCACGACACTGGAAAACATCTGGATCAGGCGGCGATACGAATCGTAGGCGAACCGCGCGCTCTTGCTCCGCTCAGCCAGCGCGGCCACGCTGCTATCGTTCAATCCCAGATTCAGGATCGTGTCCATCATTCCGGGCATGGAAAACTTTGCGCCCGACCGCACGCTCACCAGCAAGGGATGATCCCCCTTGCCGAGTTGCTGTCCTTGCAATTTTTCTAGACGGTGAAGCCCCTCATCCATTTGCCGGTCCACTTCCGTGGAAACCTTCCCCGAGCGCATATACTCGCGGCACGCTTCCGTCTGAATAGTGAACCCCGGAGGCACTGGGAGCGCGGCGTTGGTCATCTCGGCCAGGCCCGCGCCCTTACCGCCAAGAACATCTTTCATCTTTCCATTGCCTTCGGCTTTACCACCGCCGAAGAAATACACGAACTGGGTGGAGGTAGAGGGAACGGCGTGAATCTTATCCTGCGGCAAAGTACTCGTACTCATTTGGCTGGCCTCAACGGAGAGATAGGTTCTTTGTTACCTGTCAAGCTTTTGCTTCGGTCACAATTTCTGAAAAGTCCGCGATTGTGGAAAATTCTCGTAACAACGTGTTCAGAAGCGCAAGGCGGTTCGCACGCAGTTGTTCGTCGTCCACCATGACCATCACTTTGTCAAAAAACGTGTCGATGTGAGGACGCAGTTTCGAAATCTCCTGCAGCGCCTCAGCATATTGTTTCTGCGCGCGGAGAGTTTTCACCATAGTTGCAGCCGCCGGAATCTGGCCCGCCAAATCCTTCTCCTCAAGCTCCTGCAACGCCAACACATTCAGCGAGACCGCCGGCTGCGTTCCCGCATCGCTAGCTTGCCGCAGAATATTCTTCATCCGTTTGAAAGCACTGGAAATGGATTCGAAATCCGACGACGGCCGAACCTTGGCAAGGGCCTCACCGCGCGCCAGCACATCGACCACATCGCTAGCGCCCGCGGCCAGCGTAGCCTTCACCACGTCGTAAGCCAGCCCATGGGCTTCCTTCAGATAGAACTCCAGACGCTCTCGGAAGAATTCGTTCATGCTGGTCTGCACAGCACGAGGTTCGGCGCCATTCTGCTTGCCGACCGGGGCAAATTTCTTTTCCGCTTCTGTGCCGCAATAGGCCTCTAACGACAGCTTGGTTACCAACTCCAAAGGAAGATTGAGCTTATGGGTGGCGATGATCCGCACAATCCCATTGGCCTGACGCCGCAGCGCAAAAGGATCTTTCGAGCCCGTAGGCTGTAGACCCAAGGCAAACATGCCCGCAATACTGTCGGCCTTATCGGCTAACGAAAGCACCGCGCCTTCCACCGTCCGCGGCACTTCATCCTCCATGGATTCAGGCTTGTACTGGTCGTAGATTGCGTCGGCGATTGCAAATCGTGTGTTCTCAGGCAAATCCTCGTCAAGCGGCTGGGCCCGCAGATAGAGTCCGCCGACAATACCCTGCAGTTCAGTAAATTCCTTCACCAGTTCCGTAGTCAGATCCGCCTTGGCAAGCAGCACCGCTTTATGGACAACACCTGGGCGAATCTCTTGCCCGCTCTGCTTGATCGTCTCGGATATCCAACTCGCAAGGCGCTGCACCCGCATCGTCTTTTCGTAGTAACTTCCCAGATCTTTTTGGAAAGTAACGCTCTTGAGCATCTCCACACGATCGAGGAGCGAGTGTTTCTGGTCGGTCTGCCAGAAAAAGCGGGCATCATTGAAACGCGCACGCAGCACGCGTTCATTGCCGTGCCGAATCAAGCCGTCGGGATCCCCATCGGTGTTGAGCACGGCAAGGAAGTGCGGCAGCAGTTTCCCGTTGACATCTTCAATCGCAAAATACTTTTGGTGATCGCGCATGACCGTGACCAGAACTTCGCTGGGAAGCGCCAGAAATGCCGGATCGAAGCTGCCCAAAATTGCCGAAGGAAATTCGGTGAGGTTCACCACGGTCTTCAGCAACTCGGTATCTTCACGCCAGCGCGCGCCGAGGACCGTTCGCGTAACGGCGTCCAAGGCCTTGCGGATCTTGTGTTCGCGTTCGGGGCTGGTGAGCACCTTGGCATTACGTAACGCTTCCACATAAGCAGCAGGTTTCTCGATCCGGAATGTATCTCCATCCCCCGAAGCGCCGAGCATCCGATGGCCGCGTGAGGTGTTCCCAGCATGGATTCCCGCAACTTCCAGCGGTACCACCTGCCCGTCAAGCATCGCCACCAGCCAGCGCAAAGGACGGACGAAGCGTTCACCCGGCTTGCGCCAATACATACTCTTGGCCCAGTAAATCCCCGCGATCTCCTTGGGCAACAATTCTCCCAAAACATCTGCCGCGTCGCGCCCCTTCTTGGTCACGGTCGCCGCCAGATACTCGCCCTTCGGAGTCGTCACTTTGCCGAGCTGACTCGCATCCAGCCCATGCTTCTTGGCAAATTGCAGCGCAGCTTGCGTGGGCTGGCCTTCCTTATATGCCCCGCTGAGAGGAGGTCCCGTAACTTGTTCGGTCACATCGGCTTGTGACGCGGGAATTCCGGGCGCAATCACCGCAAGGCGCCGCGGGCTGTCCACGGAAATCAACGCACTCGCGGCGTGAAGACGTTCGCGCTCGAGCAATTTGCCCACCCGCTCGCGCAATTCCACCGATGCACCATCAATCATGCGAGCCGGAATCTCTTCCGTGCCAAGCTCCAGCAGAAAATCAGGCATGGACAACCTCAAGCGGCGTTTCCGGCGGCAACTGCTCTTCCTTCTGCTGATCCACGCAAGCCTTTGCCACGGCCACAGCCAAAGCTCTTACGCGAGCAATCACACCCACGCGTTCAGTCACGGAAATTGCCCCGCGCGCATCCAGAATGTTAAATAGGTGAGAACACTTCAAGCACAGGTCGTACGCCCCGAGAACCGGAAAGCGTTCCTTGTCGAATTTCGGCGCATCCTTCTTTGGCTTTTCCTTCTGCGCCGCCGAGTACCGGTCCATCAGCGCCTTGCACTCTGCCTCATAAAGGTCAAAGTGCTTCCACGCCTTTTCCACATCGGCCGCTTCAAAGTTGTAAACCGAGAACTGCACTTCATCCGCCAGCCGCACTTCCCCATACTTCACTTCCCTGCCCGTATCGGGATCGCGCGCCCAAACAATGTCGTAAATGCTGTCGACATCCTGCAGGAACGCGCCAATCCTCTCCAACCCATACGTCAACTCGGCCGAAATCGGATCCAGATCCACGCCGCCGCACTGCTGGAAATAGGTGAACTGAGTGATCTCCAACCCATCCAGCATCACCTGCCACCCAATGCCCCAAGCCCCCAGCGTAGGCGATTCCCAGTTGTCTTCCTCAAACTTCAAATCATGCTTCCGCAGATCAATGCCAAGCACGGCCAACGATTCCAGATAAAGCTCCTGCACCCGCTCCGGCGGCGGCTTCAAAATCACCTGCAACTGCATGTGCTTGAACAACCGGTTCGGATTCTCGCCATAACGCCCATCCGCGGGCCGCCGCGACGGCTGCACATACGCCACCTTGTATGGTTTCGGACCGAGAACCCGCAGAAACGTCTCCGGAGCCATCGTCCCCGCACCCACTTCCACATCATAAGGTTGCTGCAACACGCACCCGCGCGCCGCCCAAAAGGATTGCAGGCGAAGAATAATTTCCTGGAACGTCGGTGGCTTGTTGTTCGTCATCATTACTTAAGCCAATTTCCCCAGCATCGGCAGCGTCACCAGCTTCTTATCCAAATGCCGCTGCACTATTTGCATCAAAAACTTCCGCAAATCCTGCCCTACGCTCTTCGGCCACGCCGGCCCAACTAGCGCTGCTACCGGCGTGCGAAACATCTTCGCTGCCCAGCGCCGGGATTCCGCGGAGAGCTCCGAGGATGCCAACCGCTTATGCTCGGCGCACGTCAACCCATCCGCCAAAGCGTGATAGAAGGCGCGTTCCCCTTCCAAATCCAGACCACACTCACTACATGCCGAAAGCTCCGGCAAAAATCCCGTCAACCGTGTCAACCACAGCTCAAAATAAGTCAGCGGCATCCAAATGTCATTCCCGCGCATAACCTCTAGCACCGAGATCGTAAGCCGGAACAGCGCGTCGTTCGCCTCCCGGTCCGGCAACAACTCATCCAGCAACTCGGCCACATGCCCCAGCGCAACCAGCCGCGGGTAGCTCACGTCATTCGTCAGCGGCGAATCAATCACCTCGCACGAATCCAGCCGCGTCAGTTCCTGCCGCTCCCGGTCTTCATAGACCGCCCGCACAAACGTCAACGGCTCCAGCGCCCCGCCAAATCTCCGCCGCGACTTCTTCGCCGACCGCGCTACCCCGCGAACTTTGCCTTCCACCCGTGTGAACAAAGTAACCAGAAGATCGGCCTCGCGCATCGGATATGTGCGCAACACAATCGCTTCCGACTCTTTGAGCGCCATGTTTCACAATGATGATTCGCAGTAATGATTCGCAGCAGGTTAACGAAACACCGAAGCTATAAACACAAAGAGCGCACGCCCGCGGAAACAATGAAGGACATGCGCTCCCAAGTCAGGCGGCCGCGTTACCGGCCAAAATATTTTGCGTTCGTTTCAGCGTATTCCTTCCACTTCTCCGGCAGATCATCGAGCGCAAAAATCGCCGAGACCGGGCAAACCGGTACGCACGCCCCACAGTCAATGCACTCGACCGGGTCGATATATAGCATGTCTTTTTCTGCGTGCTGGGCCTCGTCCTTCTTGGGGTGAATGCAATCGACAGGGCACGCATCGACGCAAGCCGCGTCCTTCGTGCCAATGCAGGGTTCCGCTATCACGTACGCCATCAGTCTCTCCGTAGGCAGGGCTCTGAACCAATCATTCTAGCAAGAAGTCGGAGAGCGGTACAGGTGCGATGCCGTGCGGGCACGTAAAACCCCGTTTTCAAGCCCCGGCTTGTCAACCCAAGGCCTCGCGGACCAAGACACCTCGCGATGTGCCGGGGACCTTCAAATCCCGGCGTACCAGGCATACCCACCCTCAGGAGACGCCGACCCCAGCCCCTTACCGAACTTCTTCAGGCCGTCCGTCACCGTCAGGTGAGTAACAAACTTCACGCTCTTGTAACCAAGCTGCCGCGGCACCCGCATCCGCAACGGACCTCCGTTGCCCACCGACAACTCCCCGCCATTCATCCCATAGGCAAGATAAGTTTGCGGATGCAACGCATCGCCCATATCGATGCTGTCCCACCAGTAAGGATCAATCGAGAAGTACACAACATATTTCGCTTCCGGTTGGACGCCGACGACTTCGAGAACGTGCGACAGAGGCACCCCAGTCCACTCAGCCACATACGACCAACCTTCTTCGCACGCGAGCTGCGTGATCTGGCTGCGCGATGGATAGCCTTTCAATTGATCCAGAGAAAATGCACCCGGCCGGGCCACCATGCCGTCGATGGTAAGCCGCCAATCCGCGAATCCGCCAGCCTGCAGCTTCTGGAAGGCATCGTTCGGCGGCGCCATTTCGTTCTCCAGCGGCCGCTTCGAAATCTCACGCCGGGCAAACTCTCGGGCCATCGAGTGCCGGGTTAGCAGCTTGTAGGAAGCATAATTCAGCGTCTCACCCGCACCCCAAAGCCCACCGTGATCCGGCGGAATCAATCCATAGCTTTTTGCAATGGTTGCGGCCACACCGACGCCCGCAACCCCAGCTGCCGCGGCCAGCCCGCCCTTGATTAGTTTTCGGCGTGAAAGATCGCTCATGCGCCCTCCATATCCGTAACCATCGGCGGATCCGCTCGGCCCGTAATCATCGCCCGCATACGGCACCTGAACCCCGCAAACCAAACCATTCCCACGTGAACCACCAGAAACAGCACCAGGGCCACAGAAACAAAGAAGTGAATTGTCCGCGCCGATTGCCGTCCACCAAGCAAAGTCACGGACGCAGGAACCGCCGCAGTAAACGCCGGAGACATTGCCAACCCCGTCCAGATCACCAACGGAAATAGAACAAAGATGACGAACAGGTAGCTAAGCCGCTGGAGCAAGTTGTACGACCAGGCTTCTTCCTCCCCAGGCCGCTCGAACCGCAAATGGCTGCCGCATGCCTTCCAAAACGCTCGCCCGGAACGATCTGCTCTCCCTGGGATCAAGTTCTTCCCGAAATGTCCCGACAGCAATCCAACGATCACATAAAGCAAACCGGTAAACACCGCAATCCAGGCGGACTGAAAATGCAAATACCGGCTCCACCCGTTCTGATCCGGCAACACATACCCATACCCGGTCGGCACCAAGGATCTCGAAGAAGGAATCGGCAGCTTGAACAGCACCGGCGTCAACACACTCCCATTCTCGCCCCAATAAAAACGCGGATGCGAAATCACAATCTCACTTCCGCTAATGAGCAAGGCAACAAAGCAGACGGCCGTTACCCAGTGAGTAACGCGGACAAGGAGAGAATGTCGTGAAGGAACCGAAGCAGCCGGAACATCCGCCGTGGCACTCAGGACGAAAGCTTCCGGCGGCGCAGGTACCGATGCCGAATTCCCCATTCCCCGCCTCCGGTTGGGAAGCAAACCGCAGCCCAATGATAGCCGTCATGCTACCACGCAAATCGGCCCATCGATAACCAACGGATAACCATAGGAGGGTACCCCATTTAAGCCCTCCTTTGGCTTGAGTGGGGGCTTTGCTCGCTGGAAATCTACGGCGCCACCAAATCCCGAGGCTTCAACTGCGGAGCCTGATACCCACCCACCCGAGCCTCAATCGCCGCCGCCACTTGCAGCACGAGATCCTCTTCCCAGGGCCGCCCCACGATCTGCACTCCAATCGGCAACCCCTCCGCCGACCGGGTCACCGGAACCACGCACGCCGGAAATCCCAGCAGATTGAACCACTCTGTGTACGACCAGGCGTCCAGATACTTCACTTCCTGCCCCTCAACCTGCCAGGAGCGCTCCCCATGCCGGAACGCCGGAATCGCCGCCACCGGACAAACTAAGACCGAAAACACCCGCATCTGCGCCAGAAATTGCGTCCGCAACTCATCGCGCTGCAACCACGTATAGAGAAGAGTATGTCCGGTATGCGTTGGCTCCTTGGCCACCCACCCCAAAAACTGCCTCAACAACGGGCTCAGGTCCTGCCCCCGCCCTTTCGTCATGGGACTCAGCAACATCCCGCCCGCAATTCCGAAAAACTTCCACCACAAATCCCGCGCCTGCTCTAGATTTTCCGGCCGAAACGGCGCTGTCTGAAAGCCAGCCTCAGCCAATGCACCTACCGCGTCCCGAACTGCCGCCCGCGTCTCCGCCGTGACGGAGGTCCGGCCATCCTGCTCGAAATAGCCAATCGAACGGTCCTGAGCGCGTCCACCCGCAGGCAGCCGCAAAGCTACCGGAGCCGCTGAAACATCGGCGTCGTCATATCCCGCCATCACTTCAAACATCAGCCGTAAATCGTCGACCGTCCGGGCCATCGGCCCCACCACCCCTAGCTGCGCGAACGGCCCCACCGAGGCCGGGAAATGCCCGAGCGCCGGTATCCGCCCCGGCGTAGGCTTCAACCCGCAAATTCCGCAAAAATGCGCAGGCTCCCGAATCGACCCTCCGCCGTCACTTCCAACGCCCCCAGCCGACATCCCCGCCGCGATCGCTGCTGATTCCCCGCCACTCGATCCACCAGACGTCCGAGCCACGTCCCAGGGATTATTCGTCCGCCCATAAAGAAGGTTGTCGGTCTCCCAAGCCATCAGCAGCTCCGGGCAATTCGTAACCCCCAGAATCACCGCACCCGCCGCCCGCAACCGGTCCACCAACACAGCGTCCCGAGCCGCAATATAACCCGCCCGCAACTTCGTCCCTGCCTCGCAACGGTATCCGGCAACATCGATCGAACTCTTAATCGAAAGCGGCACGCCATGCAGAGGCCCGAGCGTCTCCCCTCGATGCACAGCATCTTCCGCGCGATGCGCCTCGCGCAGCACCCGCTCCGGCTCGACATGCACAAACGCATTCAGCCGCGGATTTTGCTCCTCAATGCGCTGCAAATACGCCTCAGCCACCTCGACAGGCGAGACCTTCTTCCCGCGAATCATGGAGGCCAGATCGCTTGCTGAAGTAAAAGTAAGTTCGGACATTTAGCGGCGTGCCCAAGGGCAGAAAGTGAGTCTAGCACGCGCCCGCCGAAGGGCTAGGAGTTAGAACAGTCGTCCTAAATAAATTGTCCCAACCGAAGCGGTTGCTTCGCTAAGCGAGGTGACTGCGAAGTGGGGACCTGCTTTTGCCCTTGGCCACCCGCTGCGAACCAATCGTACTCGACCGAGCCGACTCCTAGCGGGCTCCGGAAAAACGATTGCGCGACCTTGAAACCTATCTCTTCGACAGCTAAGCCTTGTTTTCAAAGGAGACCGTCCAGCACAATGACGCTTGCAGCGAGGAACACTATGCTCAACGCGCTACCCGCACCCATTCTGCTGGACATCGCGATAATCTTCACCGCGCTATCGTGGGGAATCGGGTTTTATCTGGTTGACAAACGGGTATACATCTTTCCTTCGCTCGCAGTTGGTTGTTTTGTGTGCCTGTTCGGATACAGTGTCGCGAGCCTGGGTGCGCCCCTCTCTGGGCAGTGGTCGCCGCCCCGATTCCACTGGATCTGCTGCTACTCTGGTATGTCTTAAGAAGGCCGCGAAAAATGGCGGTGGCTTACGTGTCGATCTGGGCAATTTACATCGTCATCCACATACTTCTCAGTGCGTTGCTTCGTTACGACTCCCTAGATTCCCGCTTGGAGACTGCATTCATGAACTCATGAACCCCGACTTCGATTGTGGGCGAGAAACTTCCTTTTGATCATTTTCGAATCGTGTTCTTCCGCAACCTGCTAAAGCGACCCAGCCGCCAACGCAAGATTGCGCTTGCCTTGCACCCGACCCGTCTTCTGCGGATTCTGCCGCCGATCTTGCTGCGACGCGAGCCACGACACAATTTTATGCCGCGCCTGCCCCGCCAACCTGGAGAAAATCAACCCAGTCTGCCCCGAAGAATCGGTCCACAACACCTCAGCCGCACCCCGCACAATCGCCCCCTGTGGAAGCTGCAACCGGAACGGAACCGTATCACGCAGCGGAATCGCCCCCGTCGTCTGCACCGACATCCCGGTCGCATTCACATCCAGCAACATCGCCGGATACCCGACCGACCCCGGCAAGTCAAAATACACCAGACTCTTCACAACCCTGCGCGCCGACCGCCGCCGCTCCATCGGCATAAATCCCCGCGCCGCCCGCAAAGTCCTCAACACCTGCTCCGCCTGCAAGGGCTTATAGAGAACGAAATTCGCGCGGAATTCATACGCCGTCGCCACCGGAGTCCGGTCACTGACCATCGCGAATACGACAGGCCGCTCCGACGCAGGCAGCAAGTGCGCCATGCGCAAGACATTCTCCGCCCCAAACGCCTCGAGGTCGACGACCAAAGCCGAATAGCTCTGGCTCACCAGCCGGTCCACAGCATGGGCCGCCGTGTCACAAACATCCGGCAATAGGATGGCTTGCTGCGCGGCGCTCTCTAACACCTGCACGCAGGAAGAACGCCCGGCGACGAACAAAATATTGGGTTTCACAAGGCCGAGATTACTGGCATTTGTTCCACCCGTAAAATCACGCCTGTAATCGGCCGCTTGGGTACCGACAGGCCCACCCGCTCCGCAACTCATTGCGCAGCCGCAATTTACCCGGTTACTTGCGTTACTTGCCGCTGGATACCATCGACGGTAGGATCACTTACGAAACAGCTTGACACCGCAACAACGCGGGATCAAAAAGTTTGGCGAAGTACCGTCGGGGGAGGGTATTAGCCATTGGGGAAGCCATCGATAAACGTCGATGGCTTCCTTTAACTTTTGGGGAAACTCGTGCGCTGCTCGCGCCACCACACTCATCTAGGGACAGGCGCCCCGCCTGTCCAGCGGAGCGCAAGCTCCGCTCAAGCCACCGGGGCTCTACCCCCGCCCGCGCACCGTCCCCTTCGTAGCAATCGTCGTAGCCAGCAACTCTGCCGCAAGCCCCTCAGCCTTCAAAAACGCGTCCACGCCAGCACGCGTCCGCGCCACCGGAACCCGCGGATCCAAAAAGATCAACACAGAAGGCCCAGCCCCACTCAACGCCACCCCCAAAATTCCCACCTGCCCAGTAAGACTCCGCAAGGCCGGCAGCAGCGGGCAAAGTTTCGCCCGATACGGCTGGTGCAGCCTGTCCTCCAGCGCTCCCGCCAGCAATCCCGGATACCCCCCGGTCAACACCGTCAGCAGCAGCATGGAACTCTGAATATTCGCCACTGCGTCCGCTCGCGAATACATCTCCGGCAAAACGCTTCGCGCTTCCTCCGTAGATAACTTCTCTTCCGGCACCGCCAGCAGCAGCGGCCACTTCCCTTTCGGTGTAATCTTCACCGCCTGCACCTGATTCCCCATCATCCGCGCCACAGCCACGCCGCCAACCCAACATGCCGCCGCGTTATCGGGATGGTGCTCAAGCCGCGAAGCCTCCGCAATAATCTCGGCATCTCCCCACGGGAGCCCTCCAAAATGAACCGCGAACGCAATTCCCGCCAGCCGAGCTGCAGCAGACGACCCGCAACCCCTCCCAATGGGAATTTCGTTCTTGATTGAGAATGCCAGCGGCGTCACATCCCGCCCATTCGCGCGCAGGACATTCTCATAAGTCTGCACAATCAAATTATCTTTAAGCGCGCTACAGATAGCCGTGTCGCGCCCGCGCGCCTCAATGGAATATTCCTTTGCTGCCTTCGCCGCGATCTCGAAGTTAATATCAACCGCCAAGGCCGCAGCATCAAACGCAGGCCCAAGATTCGCAGACGTCGCAGGCAACGTTAGCTTAAGTGCGCCAGGCTGCTTAGTGGGTTTAGCTGAGGGTTTGACGACTGGTTTGGTCGTGCTTTTGGCAGGGCGTTTGGTCGGGCGCTTCGCTGCCGATTTGGCCTTCGTCTTGGTTGCTTTCATCGCAGCCACCACATCGTTTCGTACATTTCCCTAAACCCTGTCATTCTTAGCGAAGTTTGTTGCGCGCATAGCGCACGGCAAACGCAGTCGAACCCCCCCTGCCCCCCGGACGCCCACCCCCTGGCGAGTCTCTTTAATGAGCCCTACGAACGGATGTCCGCTCTCTCCGCCGCCTCCAGCGCCCTCACCACAGCATCCGCATCAGCGTCCAAAATCAAGGGCTCCCGCCGATGCCCCTCGAACATCCCGGCATCACCTTCATACGAGGTCCCCGCAAACAAATCCCCACGATGAAACTTCAATGTATACTCCGGATCCTTCAGCACATGCCCAGTCAAAATCAGCACCACACTCTCATCCGGCGCAACAAACCCACTCTTCACCAATTTCTTCAACCCCGCCAGTGTCACCGCCGACGCTGGCTCGCACCCCACACCATCCGACCCGATCTCCGCCTTCGCCAGTGCAATCTCCGTCTCACTCACTTCCTCGACTGCACCGCCCGTAGCCTCCAAAACCCGCAAAGCCTTCCGCCAAGACGCCGGATTCCCAATCTGGATCGCCGTCGCCATCGTATCCGGCCGCACCGTTACCAGGGACTTCCCGCGATTCTCGCGAACGGTCCGCACCAGCGGATTCGCCCCCGCAGCCTGAATCACAGAAACCTTTGGTAGCCGTGAGATTAACCCCATATCCCGCATCTCCAGCAGCGCTTTCCCAATCGCGGAACTATTCCCCAGGTTCCCGCCGGGCGCCACAATGTGATCCGGAACCGACCACTCGAGCTGCTCCAAAAGCTCAACCGCCACCGTCTTCTGCCCCTCCAACCGATAAGGATTCACCGAGTTCAACAGATACACCGGCAGCCGCCGAATCACTTCCCGCAGCAACCCCAGGCAGCCATCAAAATCCGTCCGCAACTGGCAGGTCAACGCACCATAATCCAACGCCTGCGAAAGCTTCCCCCAGGAGATCTTTCCCTCAGGAATCAGCACCAGGCTCCGCAACCCAGCCTGCGCCGCATAGGCCGCCATCGACGCTGAAGTGTTTCCGGTAGAAGCGCAAGCCACCCAGCGAAATTTTTCTTCCACCGCCACCGAAATCGCCGCTGTCATCCCCGTATCCTTGAATGACCCCGTCGGATTCATCCCCTGATGCTTCCCCACAAGCCGCTTCACGCCAGCACTCTTCGCGCACCGTGGCAGCTCAAAGATGGGCGTATTCCCCTCGCGCAGAGTGACAACCTTGTTCCAATCCAGCATCCCCGGAAGCAGCTCACGAAACCGCCACACTCCACTCTGGTCCAACGCGTCCAACGACTTCCGCCGCTCCAGCCAAATCGTCCGCAACTCTTCCGCGCGGGACGGATCGCCCGTCTTCCACGAGGGATAAAACACTTCCAGCAGTTCACCGCAGTCGACGCAACGAAAATCCTGCGCCGCCCGCTCAAACTCCGTGCCGCAAGCCACGCACCGTAACCTGCATCCGCGCGCGCTTGCGGGTATCGACACTTCGGCATTCTCAACCATCGTGAGTCCTAGTTACATTTTCCGGAAAGGGATCGCGTGGGGAACGGCCGCCCTCGGCCGTCCGGTTAAGCTTTTCGCCCTACAGCCCCTTATAAATCCCGCCATCCACCAAAATCGTCTGCCCCGTAATATACGAAGCCCGCTCCGAAGCCAGCCAAACGATCGCGTCCGCCACTTCCCGCGGCTCACCCAATCTCTTCAGCGGCGCGTCAGCAGCCCATCCCTCAAAAATCTCCTGCTGCGTTTTCCCCGATGCCTTCGATCGGCTCGCGGCCAAATCCTTCAGTCGTTCCGTAGCCGTATACCCCGGAGCCACGTTGTTCACTAGAATTCCGTCCTTCCCAAACTCATTGGCCAGACTCTTCACTAACCCCACTACCGCAGCACGCACGGCATTCGAAAGCACAAGATCCGCCACCGGCTGTTTCGTCGTGATCGAGGTAATGGTCACAATCCGCCCCCACTTTTTCTTCTGCATATGTGGAATGACTTCCTTGGCGAAGTACACCGCGCTCAGAAGGTTCAGCTCCACTGCCTTCTGCCACTCTTCATTACTCGCAGCCAGAAACCCCTTCGCCGGAGGCCCGCCAGCGTTGGTTACACAAATGTCCACGCCGCCAAACTTTGCCACCACCTTCTCCACAAAATCATGCACGGTAGTCGCCTGCGTCACATCAAAAGCCTCGGCCAGCACCTCAACGCCATATCGCTTCCGAATCGCGTCTCCCGCCTGCGTCAAGGCCGCCTCGTTGCGTGCGCACATCGCGACCTTGCAGCCCTCCGCGGCAAACGCCTCCGCCGTAGCCCGGCCAATGCCCTGGCTCGATGCCGCCACTATGGCCACGCGATTCTTAAGTCCAGAATCCATAAGCTGGAATTATATCTTCTTGATTTGGAGGCATCGGCTCGCGTGGGAACTGCCGCCCCCGGCCGTCCGCCTCAAACCTCTACGGCGTCGCCTACTCTTGAGGAAGAAAAGGGCTGGGCAGCGGATTCTTCCCGCTCATCGCTGCCTGAATGTGCCGCCGCTGCTCGAGGCTGAGCGCAGTAAACATCAAGCCGTATTGCGTGCCCAGATTGCGGCTTACGCACGCCCGTATGCTGAGCGTCAGGTCTCCGGGAAACGGTACTTCCAGATCCACTTCCTCGCCTGGCGTGAGTTCCTCGGCGACGAAGGCCCCGATGCCGCTCTCGCTAATGTCGCGCGCCCATCCGCCCACGGTCAGCTCTTCCCCCTTGCGCTGAATTCGAAGACGGAACCGTGTCTCGAATTTGAAACGCGGAGAGATGCGACTGGGGTCTCCAGCGGACTTATCAACCATTGAGAACACTGGCCTTGCTGAATTCAGATTAACCTGCGCAAACCCTATCGTATCCGAATTTCACAGTCCGGGCTGGAGCGGGTACCAGCAACGAAACATGTACCTTCCTCGGCACCTAGGACGCGTGCTTTGAGACTTAGCGTTGTGCCCGGCTCTTTGAAATCGCTTCATCCAATGCAAGTTTCTCCCGGACAGCAAGCTCACGCACCTTCCCTTTTGCCAGAGTTCCTAATGGCAGAGGGCCAACGGAAACCCGCAGCAGTCTCAGAACCTCTACACCGCAAGCATCCATCATTCTGCGAATGTGCCGGTTCTTCCCCTCGCTCAAAGCAATTTCCAGCCACGCATTACTGCGACTCCGCCTCAACACCGCCACCCGGCCGGCTCGAAGAAACTCTCCCTGCGACGGAATCCCAGGCGTCAATGCGCCTACAACCGCCTCCGGATCCGTGGACCGAATCTGCACGTGGTAGACCTTCTCCAAATGCGAATCGGGCGCCAAGATTCTCGCCGCCCACTCGCTGTCGTTCGTCAACAGCAGCAGTCCTTCGCTCGCTTTGTCCAGTCGTCCTACGGGCGCCACCCAAGGCAAACTCTTGTCGAGACAGCTATAAACCGTCTCGCGCCCTCGTTCATCGGAGGCCGTTGTTACAACGCCGCGCGGCTTGTTGAGAACAAGATAAACGAACTTACGTGCAGCCACCGGGCGTTCGTTTACCGAAATCTTGTCGCAACCAAGCTCAACAGGAGTTTCAGGATCGCGCCGCACGCGCCCGTTCAATCGCACCGACCCGGCGCGAATAAGCCCCGCCGCCTGCGATCGCGAACAATACCCCAGCTTAGACAGCGCCCTAGCCAAGCCAACCGCTCGTGTGACGCGGTCAGCTCGTGTGGCGCGGGCACTCTTGCTCGCGTGGTCTAAGGGTTTCATTTCTCAGCTGACATTCTTTGACCTAAACCGCCTCCAAAGCGTGCTCAAAGTCCGCCAGCAAATCCCGCCAATCCTCAATGCCCACCGAAACCCTCACCAACCCGTCCACCACCCCAGCCTGCCGGAATTCTTCCTCCGTAAACCCAGAGTGCGTCGTCGTCTTAGGATGGCAAACCAAAGTCTCCACGCCACCCAGCGAAACCGCATTCCTGGCAATGCGAATCGTCCGCAGAAAATCGAATGCCCCTTTCTTGCCGCCCTTGATCACCAGCGACAACATCGCCCCCGGCTGGTCGCACTGCTTCTCGACAATGCGCTTCTGTTCTACGTCTTCAAACAACGTCGGAAAAACTACGCATTCAAGTTTTCTTTGCCCCGCCAACGCCGCCGCAATGTGCTGCGCATTCTCGGTGGCTCGACCCATGCGCAGGCCGACGGTAGAAAGCCGGCCATCTAGCATCCAGCATTCGTCGGGCTGCAAAATTGTGCCGAACAAACTGCGCTTCGGACGTATCTGCCGAATCAAATCCGGATCCTTCGCCAGCAGCACCCCGCCGATCATGTCGCTAAAGCCCGAAAGATACTTCGTCGCCGAATACATCACCAGATCCGCCCCGTGCTGCAAAGGATGCTGGAACGCAGGCCCAAGCAAAGTGTTATCCACCATCACAATGGGCTTCGGCGACCCAGGTTTCGCAGCCGCAGCCGCGCTCTCGCAGGCCCGCTGAATATCGGTCATGATCAACGTCGGATTCGCCGGAGTCTCCACCAGAACCATCCGCAGATTCTTCGCGCCGCAGATCGCCGCATCCAGCTTCGCGCTGTCCCCCGCCACCACGCCAACGCCAATAATCCCGTACAACGTCAGCAGATCTTCCACTAGGTGCTGCGTGCCCCCATAAATCGGCACCGTATAGACAATCGTGTCGCCCGGACGCACAAACGTCATCATCGCCGTCATGATGGCCGACATTCCGGAATTGAAAATCAGCGCCGACGTGGCTCCGGCCTCAATCGGCACCAGATGATCTTCCAGGATCTCGGCATTAGGATGGTTGAAGCGCGAGTACACCAGATCCACCTGCTCGCCCTCCGTCGCCTTCCCGCGCCCAGCCATCAGGTCAAACGCCCGCTCCGCCGCCTCCGGGCTCGAAAACACATAGGTCGAACTCCGAAACACCGCCGGCCGCGCCGACCCCACCGAAAGGCTCGGATCAAACCCGCGAGTCAGCACCTGCGTATGCGGCCGCAAAGACTTATCGTCAGACATAGAGAGAACTCCTGAAATCGAATCTACACTGCCGGAGCCAGAGCCGAAAGAGGCAACACAAGTGGAGGCCACAGAGGGAATCGAATCCGATAGGCATCACGACGACCACCGAACGCAGGAACATTCACTTAAGTTTCACGAGCCTGCATCGCGCCGCCAACATTGGCAGGGCACACCCCCTTTCGCAGCTTGTTCGAGGCCGAGTCGCGTGCAGGTGTGTCTGCCAAGAGTTCCCCGCCTGGGATCGCTCTACAAGGGGAGCTATGTTCAGTCACTCTCGTTGGTCCTGGGTTTCTCTAGTTATTCACTGGCCTACTGGCAGCGAGCACGGTCGTTGTTAGCGATGCAGAGAACTTGCGCAAGCCCCTTCCTTTTCGAGTATCCACTGGCCAGCGCGTAACTCCTCCTCGGCCCCCGGAACCTGGGCCGCCTGGTAAACCGGATTCTGTGGCAGGGGACGATGGGAAACAAGCCTTACCCGTCGCGTCACACCCGAGAAGGCGACGACGAATAACGGTCTCGTTCGCGGCTGAATCAAGCCTTCCCTTTCGTCGAAAAGCCGCCCAGGGCGGCCCTTTTCGCGGGAAAGCTTGTCTTTTGTGATACCCGGTTCCCGCCGAATCGCGGTTTTCTAAATCTGGTGCGGAGCTGAGTTAGAAGAACAGCTGCCCAAATCTCCGTGACATCTGTCGTACGCCATTTAAATCCCTGAGGTCTGTGGAAGTCCCGGATGTGAATTGATTTTCACCGTATTTTCACCTTCCATTCATAGAAAACACACCGGAAGAACTCCCGAAGAACTCCCTAAGCGGAGTCCTTCTGCTTTCAACTGCAAATTTTGCTGAGTGAGGTGAGGTGTTCCGTGGCTAAACGGCTTTTCTCCGTGCTGGATACGGGAACAGGCGCTACAATACTTGCGTCCTGCGCTGAGGCCCTATGAAATTGTCACGGGTGCGGTCCGCGAGTGTCCCCGCACGCAATCGCCTGTCTGGCATCGTTTCGGTATTGCTCCTTCTCTCTCTCACCGTTCTTCTGCCATCCTGCAAGTCGAAAACGCCTGCGGCGGATGACACCAGCACTCCCTCCGCCGACCGCCTCGACCTCACCTTTACCTACGGTTCAGAAAAAGAGAAGTGGATCACCGAAGTTACCGACGCCTTCAACCGCGCTGGCAATAAAACCAGCACCGGCAAGCGTATCTACGTGCGCGCCTTCCCCATGGGTTCCGGCGAAGCCATCGACGAAGTCATGGAAGGCCGGCGCCAGCCCGACATCATCAGCCCCGCCTCCTCGGCCTTCATCAAGTTAGGTAATGCCCAATCCCAAAGTAAAACCGGCAAGGATCTCATTGCTAGCACCGACAATCTAGTCCTCTCGCCCGTGGTCATCGCCATGTGGAAGCCCATGGCCGAGGCTCTCGGCTGGGGCAAGAAGCCCATCGGCTGGTCCGACATCCTGGCTCTCTCCCGCAGTCAGAAGGGCTGGGACGCCTACGGCTATCCGCAATGGGGCCGTTTCAAATTCGGACACACCCACCCGCAATTCAGCAACAGCGGCCTCATTTCGCTCTTCGCCGAAGTCTATGCCGGGTCAGGCAAGACAGCAGGTCTAACGGTCGCTGACGTAGCCAAGCCCCACACCGCGGATTTCCTCTCCGGAATCGAAAAGTCTGTCGTCCACTACGGCAGCTCCACTGGATTCTTCGGCCGCCAAATGTTTTCGACCGGCCCGCAATTCCTCTCCGCGGCAGTCCTCTACGAAAACATGGTCATCGAGTCCTACTCGCAAGCCAACATGCCATTCCCGGTCGTAGCCGTATACCCCAAAGAAGGCACATTCTGGAGCGATCACCCCATCGGCATCGTGGAACGCGAATGGGTCACGCCCGAGCATCGTAAAGCCGCCAAGGCCTACATCCAATATCTCTTGCAGCGCCCGCAGCAGGAGAAGGCGATCACCTACGGTTTCCGCCCGGGCGCGGTAGATGTTCCCCTAGCCACGCCGATTGACGAGGCCCACGGCGTCGACCCAAAAGAGCCGAAGACCACCTTGGAGGTACCGTCCGTACCAGTAATTGACGCCATTCTGAATCTCTGGCAAGTAAAAAAGAAAGCCGCCAACGTTGTTTTAGTGATGGACACATCCGGCAGTATGAACGACGACGGCAAGATCCAGAGTGCGCGCGAGGGCGCTAAACAGCTCGTGAATCTTTTGTCCGACGGCGACCGGCTTTCGCTGTTACCGTTCAACCACACCGTCGCCTGGGCCAAACAAGATATCTCCATCAAGGCTGGCAAGGACGAACTCCTCCAAACCGTCGACTCACTGTTCGCGCAGGGTGGAACCGCGCTCTACGATTCCATCGACACAGCCAATCAGTATTTAGGAACGCACGGTCACGAGGGAGAAGGCGACAGCATCCTTTCCATCGTCGTTTTAACCGACGGGGAAGACACAGAAAGCAAACTTCACCTCAACGAATTAATGGATCACATCCGCTTCGACGGTGAAACCCACAAAATCCACATCTTCACCATCGCCTACGGCAAGGATGCGAGAAAAGACGTCCTTGCCCAAATCGCCGAAGCGACCCAGGCGAAGAGCTACGAGGGAACGCCGCAGAACATCGTCGGCGTCTTCAAGGATATTTCTACCTTTTTTTAAGCAGACTCGAAACGCGCGCTCAAAACCCATGGCTGACATCACTAGTTCGGCAGACGGCCCCAAGCTCACAGGCTTAGGCAAAGTCTTCATCTTTCTCTTTATTATGGCCTGCATTGCCGGCGCCTACTTCATGTTCGCCGGGAAGAAAGCGCAGGAAGCCACCACCAGCCGCATGACGTCGCTCCTCGGTGGTGGCCCGCCCGTGGAAATCGGTATCGCCTACGGCACAGAGAAGCAGCGCTGGCTGGAATGGGCGGTGACGAAGTTCGCCGATACCTCCGAAGGCAAGCGCATTAAGGTCAATCTCATCCCCATGGGTTCGCTCGAGGGCGCCCACGCCCTCCTCGGCGGGGATCTCGAGCACGCCGAGCACGCGGTGCGAGCTGGTGGGCGTGAACTCGAGGCGCCGGTCCGCGACCAGCAGGACGGCGCCCGGGATGGCGGGCAGGTTCCCGGTCTCGGAGCACTGCGTGTAGTAGTCGACCAGCTCGGCGATCTTCTTCTTGATGATCGGGCGCTGGTAGGCTTCGGCGCTCGCCGCGATGCGCTTCTCGAGCAGCTCCCAGTTGACGCGTGAGGCCTTCTTCGACTTGCGCTTCGCGCCCGCCGGCGGGTGCGCGCCGCTGTCGTAGGAGAGCACCTCGAAGCGCACCAGCCGGTCGACGTCACGCGCGCCCAGGATGGCCTGGTAGAGGAAGACGCCGAACTGGTGGAGCCGGACGGCCGGCACGGTGATCATGCTGTACACCTCCACTCTACGACGAGCGCAGCAGGAGTGCCTGCCGCGGCACATCCTCGACCGGCTCCTCGCCGCCGATGGCCACCAGCTTGCCGCCCAGCCGCTCGAGGCGCCGCTCGGCCGCCC
>Ga0137418_10000655_pt1 | contig 31189 bp, 26 predicted proteins | sample CZODoug3_1_2_16f_FD_122242 | JGI IMG/M metagenome (GOLD analysis project Ga0137418, IMG submission 122242) | Vadose zone soil fungal communities from Angelo Coast Range Reserve, California, USA - CZODoug3_1_2_16fungal (Hybrid Assembly) | ecosystem: Environmental > Terrestrial > Soil > Vadose... | reverse complement strand
AGATTTGAATTCCCGCACCACTCGACGGGTTCGAATGCACTCATAAGTACCAATCATGCTCGTGGACCATATGGCTCGTGTGGACCTTCCCTGTCCCCGCAACCGGCAGACGAGGGTGGCTTCACTCGGCTCCACCTTCCCGCTCCTTGCGCAAAAAGTCCTCAAGATCTTGCATCAGCTGCTCAGGGTTGAGATCGTCGTCACGCAGGGGGCGTGGCGCCTCGTCCACCGTCGCGTCATAATCCTGTTCTAATTGCCGCACATAGGCCTGGGTCGAGGCGTCAGCAGCCACCGCCTGGTCACATTGGGTCCGAAAGGCCTGCACGGCCGCATCGAGGGGGGACAAAGCATCAACGCGATTCCAAGCGAAGCATCAATGGACGTCGACCTGCGTTCCGCGAGTGCGGATGAATTACTGAAATTGGATGCGTATTTTCGGCGTTCGGTAAGAGAGGCCGCGGATGAAGAGAATGCCGGCAGACGCAACGGCACCGAAGCGTTAGCTCTGGTAACCGAGCTGATTGGCGAACGGCCAGGTGGTGAAACACCGACGGAAGATCCGCTCGTGCAATTGGCGTGGGCAGCAACTGAAATCGTTGGCGGAAAACCTGAACTCGAGCGAGCCTCGACCGATTCAAATTTACCGATTTCGCTTGGCGTTCCGGCAATTACGCTCGGAGGTGGAGGCACATCAGCAAATTCACATACGCCGGATGAATGGTATGACCCCAGAGGTCGCGCAGCCGCACTCAAGCGTGCGCTGCTTGTGATACTGGGAACCGTGGGCCTGCGAAAGAGGTAGGAGCAAGGAGCAAAGAGCGAAGGGCTAAGGGTAAGAAGTCGTTGCTTTTGACTTCTTGACTCTTAGCCCTTGGCTCTTTGCGCTTTGCGTTCGGCGTTCAGTTGATGGGAATGGTAATCGTGGTCGAGCCGGCTTTTCCTGCTGGGAATCGTTTTTGTCGCGCGATGCGGAGCGCGGTGGCATCGCCACCCGACGCCTGGGTCACGCGGCCTGACTCATCGTAGGTCACCGTCACCGCAACTTTTTTCGGCCCGGGCTTACTCGCCTCCGGCGCAACGCTGACAGGCGTAGTGGGGACGGAAGTGGCCGGCGTTTTGTTCAGCATCGCTGTCGATGCTTTTTCTTCACGCAGCTTTGCCTTCTCTTTGTCATGTTGTCGCTTGGCTGCGAGCGCTGCCTCGTTGTTCTTATCCATTGACTCGCTGGTCTCGGGCGCTGCTTCAGAAACAACAGCGGTCGACGCCTGGGGCGCGGATGTTGTGCTTACTTCGCTGTTGGCGACGACGGCTTTCGATCGATTGTACCAACCGGCGGGCACGCCAATCACAGCAACACTGGCTGTAAGAGCAAAAGCCACTGCGGCGCCGATCAGTGCTTTTCGCTTGCCTAGGCCCTGCGTGTCCATGAAAGATAAAAACGATGGCACACGTAAACTCTTCAACTCTGTAAATGAATGATCAGCTTCGTCATCCGTGGTTGCGTCCGGCGCGGCATCCACAGGAAAACCGGAAGCGGGTGCAATGCCTTCGTCCAAACGGCGTAAACCTTCAAGCACTACCTGCGTCCAGGGCTGATTTATCGTGCGCTCAGTTGCCTCAATCGATCCGCTAAACTCAAACTTGGCGTTCGGCAACGTCAAGGCAAAATAAACTGCATCGATGCCGCGCAATACGCCTACGCGCGCATCAACCACCGAGCCCTGTTGCAGATAGAAGTGGCCTGGCCCTTGTGGATAAAGCACCTTGAGCAATCCCGTCTTTCGTTGATTGCAAAAAAATTCGATCAATTCGGAGAGCGACAGATCGCTCAGATGCCCGGTTAGTGCCATCGGTATTTACTCCTATTATTAACTGAATTCCTCGGCTGCGGCGGCCGCGCCAGTTCAGCGCGATGCTCATGCGCGGAGAGAGACTATTGGCCGAGTGCAAACCTGTAGTTGATCAGGCCAGAAACTTTCACTGGTTGTCCTGACAGTTTCGTCGGGGAGAAGCGGGCTTTCAGAGCGGCTTGCACCGCTACATCGCGCAGGGCCGCAGGTCCAGAGGTGGCCTGAGCAGCAATTACTTTGCCAGTTTCGTCAACAACAACCTCGACAGTAACGACGCCTTCCACTCTCATTCGTTTCGCTGCGTCTGGATAGGTTGGCGAAGGCAAATTGACCGCAGTGCCGTTAAGTACACCACCAGAGACTGGTCGCAGCATTGGTTTCGGAGCTGCCGGCGGTGGTTCGGAATCAAGTTTCACGCTTACCGGCTGCCCACTGGAATCCACGTGGTTATTTGCAAGCTCAATCGAGCCTGCGCTCTTTAATTTTTCCGAACTCATAGCGGCCGGTAAAGACGGCGCGCTCTTCGGTGGGTTCACCGGGTTGTTGCTGACAGAATTCGCCGAAGTGGAAACCGCTTTGTTATCTGCATTCGCAGGCACGCTGACCGGTGCAGCCGCGGGTTGGGCCATTCGCAAAACACTATCGTCGAGGTAATACATAATCGATCGATAGGTCACTTCCGTCGGCTCAAACGACATTCTGCCACCTTCGATCACGGCGACCGCCGTCGTCATCTTGTTCCAGTTACCGGCGAAGTCAAATTCGTACTTGTAGGTCTCCTTGCTCAACAAAGAACCATCCGCATTCACCAGTGTCATCTCGCTGATGTTTCCCTTATCGTCGTACTTATAGCTTTCTTTGCCAGTGAGCGTGGCGCCTGCGATGGGAAAATACTGGTTCTCAATCTTGTTGCCGCTACGATCGTAAGAAATAACTTCGAGCACCGCGTGCTTAGCCTCAGTCAACTTGCCATTCTCATTTAACAGCTTGGCAACTTCTGTGCGCACTCTTCGCACCGGTCCGACCAGTCCGTCTCTCATGCGATCTCTCTCCGGCACTACCGCCGCCGGCACCGGCTGAGGCGCAGTCGCCTTTGCCGTTAGGTTTGTCTGCGCAAAAGTATTTGAGACTACAAGTGTCAACGTACTTGCGATGAAAGCGAGAGTGCCGAGCCGTCTTAACATTTTGATTCGCTCCTGAATGAAGGGGGATTGCGTTTGCTCAAACGAGTTGTGAGGTGTTCGTACTATGGGGTGAAAACCCAGCCGCTGCAGGCGGCACCGTTAATAATACGCAGTTTAACGATGTTTGTCTAGTAGCAACATTGGTCGTCGCTAGCTTTTTTATTAGGGTTTTTGGGATTTTTCCGCGGAGCTGGCAGTAGGGCCGGCCATTAGAGTGAGGATTTGATCGATCAGTCGAGTGCTGGCGTCGCGACCCGTTTGGTCGTTGCACATGATGGAAAAGGCGAGCACTTCGCCCTTCGCAGTAATCATGTATCCGGATAGAGAGTTATCGTAAGTGAGCGATCCGGTTTTTGCCCATACTCGATCAGACAGATTCCGTAGCCGGCCGGCCAACGTTCCGTCGCGCCCCGCAATCGGAAGCGAGTCTTTGAAAGCCGCAGCCGCTGCTGTCTTTGACATCGCTATCAGCAGACGGGCGCTTGTTTCAGGTGTCACCAGATCGAGCCGCGACAATCCGGAACCATCATGAAGCGCTATGTGTGCTGATGGCACTGCAGCACGCGATAACCATAAGCGCACAACAGCAAGGCCTGCTTCATCATCTCCGCGTTCTCTGCCGGCGGGCTCCGGCCCGGCAATCATCTCACCACGCTCTCGGCCCAAAGTGCGCAAAATGAGTTCAGCGTTGAGATTGATGCTTTCCTTGTTCGTCTTTTTAGCAATCTCGCTTAATGGCTGACTGGTTACGAAAGCGAGCTCGCTCGCCTTACCAGGATCAAACCTAACATTTTGCGCCGCGCGCGCATTACGAGACTGCGCTTCGCCGCCGACCGCGATGCCGCGGGCCTTCAATGCTTCAACAAACAAACGTGCGGCCCAAAGCGCTGGATCGTGAACCGAGAGACGAGCGCCGAATCCTTTGCTTGCTGGAGTGAATTCGCCCCACACTTCGAGATTGTTGTCGGAAAGACCACGATGTAAGCCAACTGTCGGTCGTCCTTCTTTGTCAGCCAGCGCCATGCGGTTTTGCACGACGACATTCGCTTGCGCATTACTTATTTTCACAATCGGCGCTTCTGATCCTTTTCCAGAAGGCACGATATTCACATCAACCTCGTTGCTGTTGACTGAAAGCGCGCTAGCTTCGGCGCCGAAGTACCACTGCAGATCGGTCCACTGCCAACCATCGCCAAGTGGATCGCCACGGAAATAACTTTCGTCTCCGATAACCTTGCCATCTATGCGCCTGATTCCTTTTTGATAAAGTTGATCAGCAAGACCGGACAACGACCCTTTGCTGCCGTCGTTGCTGTTTGCTATCAAGTCGGGCGCGCCGCGTCCGTACAAAATCAAATCGCCATGAATCCGTCCGCCCGCATCCGGTTGCGCGCTCGTATAGACCGATGTGCGCCAGCGATAGTCAGCCCCCAGCAAATCGAGCGCGACGCCGGTGGTGTAGATTTTCATGTTCGATGCCGGGGTAAAGAGCTTATCTGCATCGCGCTGATAAACTACTGCCCCATCCGTAAGGGAGATCACGCAGATGCCCCAGCGTGCATAGGCAAACTCGCCATTTTCGATCGTGCTGTTAATCTGCTGGGCCACCTCCCCTGACGCGGCAACGCTGGGTTTCGCTTCGGAAGGTGAAGCAGTCTTTGGGCGTTGTTTGTTCGAATTCTTCGCTCCCGTCATCATCGGCCGCGCAAGCAGCAGTAGTGTTATTGCCACGATAAGGCCGACGAGACTCTTGGCCAGGAGTGTCTGGTTTGTTGAAATGCGATTCATTGTTTTCTCGGCTAACCTAAGGATTAAGGACAGGGGCCTTGGGGGAATTAACGCGCGAAAAGAGCACTCGTCCGGCCCGAAGCAAGAATCGATCGGGTGGCGACGTAAACCTCATCGACAGAAATATCGCTGATGATGTTGTTATAGATTACGCGATGGTGATCGCCCTGGGGCAGATAACTTGTGGGGGCCCGTTTGTCTAATAGTAATACGACCGGCGTTCCCACCGCAGAAGCAATGTGCATGGGACCAGTGTCATTGGACACGAATGCGGCCAGGCGTGTAGCGGCGGCGGCGAGCTGCGGCAGCGTAAGTTGATCTAGCAGCACTGTTGATGAGGGAAACTGCCGGCGGATGTCTTTAACGAATGGTTGCTCTTCGGGACCGAGAAAAACCAGGACTTTCACCTGATCGTTCCTGATCAAGCAGTCGGCCAACTCAGTGAACTGCTCCAAAGGCCAGCGGCGACTGGAGTGTCCCGCACCGGGGAACAACCCAATCAGCGGCGCGCCCGCATCTGCCTTTGCTTTCCTTAGGATTCGCTCAATCGCTGCGTTGTCGCCGGGTCTCGTTTTGAGTTTAGGAAAGCGTTCCGCCGTTTTCACTTCCAACGGAATCAAGACGTCAAGATAGCGATCGATCAGATGGCGTTGGCGATGATCAGTTTCGACGGGCGGGACGGGCCGAAAGTTTGCGAGGTAATCTAAAGACCTTCCCGGACGGCGCGCGTAGAGTCGCTTAGGCGCACCGGAGAGAAAGCCGAGCAGATTTGTTTCCGACAGGCTGTGAAGATCAATGACGAAATCAAACCTTCGTCGCCTGACGTCTTTAACCAGACCAAAAACACGAATGATCGAAAGAGGTTTGAAGCCGTCGCGCAGTCCGACGCGGTCAACCACCAGTGTCTCGTTCGCATAACCCGACAAGTCGACAATTTCGGCGCCGGGCTTTCCCACGGCGACAGTGATATGAGCAGCTGGGAATCGTTTGCGGATCGCCTGCAAGGCAGGCAGGCTCAACACGACATCCCCGAGTTGACCAAAATCGATAACCAAAATGTTGCGCGGCTCAAACACTCTTAAACTAATTGACACTATCGCTCGATCTCGTCCGTAAATTGACTGATCGGAATTATTTCATCACTAGAAACTTTTGCTTCGTCGTAAGCTGGCACTGCTTCGATCTCCTCCAGCGCGGTACAAGTCTATCCCAGCTATTCGCAACTCGCACTAGTGCCGCGTGTTAAGACTCGCGCAGATCGCGTCCCGTCATCTCTTGCGGCTTCTCCGCTCCCAGCAAGGCCAGCATAGTTGGCGCCACATCTTCGAGTGCGCCTTCCTCACGTAGTTTCACGCCTATTGATTCTTCATCGATGAGATGAAATGGAACTGGATTGCTGGTGTGCGCTGTGTGCGGCCCTCCTGTTTTCGGATCGATCATTAATTCAGCGTTACCATGGTCGGCAGTTATCAGGGTAATCCCGCGTTGCGATTGGATGGCTTTCGTAATCTTGCCCAGACAGGTGTCGACATACTGGCACGCCTCAATCGTCTTATCGAGCATGCCTGTATGGCCCACCATGTCGGGATTGGCAAAATTCACGATGAATACGTCGGTTTCACCTTCGGCAATCGCACCCAGCAATTTGTCGGTGATTTTGAATGCCGACATTTCGGGTGCCAGATCGTAAGTAGCAATTTTCGGTGACGGGACGAGCAATCGCTTCTCGTAAGGAAACTCGCGCTCACTGCCGCCATTGAAGAAGTAAGTGACGTGCGCATACTTTTCCGTTTCGGCCATGCGATAGTTGCGAACGCCCAAACGCGCAAACACGTCGGCGAGAATATTGACGGGTTGATCCGGCGGGAATGCAACCGGCAACGGATAAGTCTTGTCGTAAACTGTGAAACACACGAAATGCACATGCGGACGATTGCTAATGGCAAACGCGTCGAAAGCGGGAACGGCCAGCGCGCTGGTAATCTGGCGAGCTCGATCCGCGCGAAAGTTAAAGAAGATAACGGAATCGCCGTTTTGAATTGTGGCTAATGGTTCTCCATTTTCATGTGTCACAACAACCGGCTCGACAAACTCGTCAGTGATCCCGCGTTCATAAGACTGTCTGATCGTCGCTAATGGATCCGCCGTACGCTGACCGTCCCCATTCACCAGCAAATTAAAAGCGCGCTCGGTGCGTTCCCAACGCTTATCGCGGTCCATCGCGTAGTAACGCCCGACCACCGTCCCAATCTCGCCGACGCCAATCTCTTCGACTTTGCCCTGCATCGCGGCAACGTACTTTTCCGCAGAAGATGGCGGTGTATCCCGCCCGTCCAAAAAGCAATGAACGAAGACTCGCCGTACCTCGCGTTCCTTCGCCAAACGCAAAAGTTCGTAGGCATGTTCCTGCGAAGAGTGAACCAGCCCGTCGGACACCAGGCCCATCAGGTGCAACGCGCGGTCATGTTTCACTGCATTGTCGATCGCAGCGTTCAATGCAAGGTTATGAAAAAACTCGCCGGTTTTGATTTCGTGGTTGATGCGTTCGACGTCAGTACGCAGTACACGGCCCGCACCTAAACAGAGGTGGCCCACGTTTGAATTTCCCATCACGCCCCGGGGCAGACCCACGCATTCGCCCGATGCCTGAATCAGCGTGCGGGGATAAATTTCGCTCAGCGCGCGGTAATGTGGCATCTCGGCGAGCGCGATTGCATTGCCTTCGCGTTCCGCGCGATAGCCAAAACCGTCAAGTATGATGAGCGCCAGTGGACCCTTCTTATTCAAATGATAGCTCCATAGTTCTAATTGTCAGGCTTCCAGTAATCCGGACTCTCTCGCATGCTCGGATCGGGCCGTTCCATCCACCGCTCAGGCCGGTGAAGCGGAATGAAACCGAAGTGCGCATACAAACTGTGCGCATCTTTTGTCGCTAAGACCCAGCGGCGAAAACCCTGCAAGTCGGCATGCGTCAGTATCACTTCCATTAACCATTTCGCCAAACCGCGCCTACGATGTTCTGAAACTACAAACACATCGGCCAGCCAGGCAAACGTCGCAAAGTCGGTAACGACGCGGGCAAAGCCAACCTGCTCAGTTTTTCTGTAGATGCCGAAACAGAGCGAGTTATCCAGCGAGCGTTTCACAACTTCAACGCTTCGACCAACCGCCCAGTACGACTCGTTTGATAGAAAATTGTGAATTAGAGCGACGTCAAGGCGCGAACGATCAGTGGTGATTAGATACTCGCCGCGCTCCCAGGATTCGGTCATCGTTTTCGGAATGGATTGTTATGCAGGTATTTCGCGCCGCAGGTAAAAAAGCAAGTCAGTCGACGGAGGTGCGATGCCGAGTTGACGGATCATACCCACAACCTGGCCACGATGCAGCGTCGCATGGTTAGCGATGTGCTGCATTTGATCTACCAGCCGCATTGAACTGGGATCGCCACTGAGAAGAATAAAGGGAAGCTCAGCGCTAAGTCGCGCTTCATCGAGTTGGCTGATAAAAACAGCACGTCGCTCGACGACTTCACGCCAGCGGTCGTCCAGGGTGGTGAGGTCTGGGCAGACTTCGGTTTTCCATAGCGACCAGGCTTCCTTGCCTGCCGGCGATCGGCCGAGCCATCGTTCAAGCCAAATCCAGTCCGCGCCTGCCATGTGCAGGAGCGTTCCGAAAATTGAGCCGTGACTGATATTGACGTCGCAGCGCAGGTCTTTGTCGGAAAGCTTTGCGGCAGCGTCGAACGCCAGACTATTGGCCCACTCGGTGTAATCAAACAGATGCCTGACGTCTGCTAAATTCATGGTTTCCTTGAACCTGAAAAGCGGAACGGCCGGGGAAGCGTGCCGCTCCACGCAGGTCCTCTTCGATGCGAAGCAGTTGGTTGTACTTGGCAATGCGATCGGTGCGCGAGAGCGAACCGGTCTTGATCTGTCCGGCGTTGGTCGCCACCGCGAGATCGGCAATGAACGGATCTTCCGTTTCGCCCGAGCGGTGCGAAATGACTGCGGTGCGGCCATTCGTTTTAGCCAACTCGATACAATCAAATGTTTCAGTTAACGTGCCGATCTGGTTAACTTTGATCAAAATTGAGTTGGCCACACCGAGCTCAATCCCCTTGCGCAAAAATTGAGTGTTAGTGACGAACAAGTCGTCGCCGACAAGTTGTACATGCTGGCCCAGCTGGTCGGTCAAAGCTTTCCAGCCATCCCAATCGTTTTCCGCCATGCCGTCTTCTATGGAAATGATCGGATACTTGCGACTCCAGTCGTCCCAATAGGCGACCATCTCAGCGCTCGACAACTTTCGTTTGTCGCTCTTCTTAAAAACGTAAGCACTGCCATCGTAAAACTCACTGGCCGCGGGATCGAGCGCCAGCAAACAATCCTTGCCGGTGGTGTAGCCCGCTTGCGAGATCGCTTCAAGAATTGTCTCGATCGCTTCTTCGTTTGAACGAAGATTTGGAGCGAAGCCGCCTTCGTCGCCGACGCTGGTCGCATAGCTTTTCTTCTTCAAGACGCTCTTCAGCGTATGAAAAATTTCGACGCCGATGCGCAGGCTTTCAGTGAAACTCTCGGCGCCTACCGGAACGATCATGAATTCCTGGAAGTCGACGTTGTTATCGGCGTGCGCGCCGCCGTTAATGATGTTCATCATCGGCACCGGCAACGTTCGCGCGTTTGGCCCGCCAAGATATTTGTAAAGTGGAACTTCAAGATAGGCGGCGGCGGCACGTGCGGTGGCCAGCGAGACTGCCAGGATTGCGTTTGCGCCGAGCTTGGATTTTGTTGGCGTCCCGTCCAAAGTAATCAACGCGCTATCAACCTCGGCCTGATCCAGGGCGTCGAGTCCGGCAATTTCCGGCGCGATGATCTCGTTAACATTGCGCACCGCGTTCAGCACGCCTTTGCCACCGTAGCGTTTCTTGTCGTCGTCACGCAGTTCAACTGCTTCGTGTTCGCCGGTAGAAGCACCTGACGGGACAGCTGCGCGTCCAACTTCACCGCCGGCAAGAGTGACTTCGGCCTCGATCGTGGGATTGCCACGAGAGTCTAAAATCTCGCGCGCGTTGATTTCTTCAATCCAGCTCATTTGGTTTGGCCCAATCTATGAAGATCAACAAACAGCACCCGCATGAAAGTTGAGTGCGCCCAACTCTATCATCACGTCGCCGGGGAATCGAAGTGTCGTGGAGCAGTTCGCTTAACCTGCGGCGTGCGCCCCTTCAACCGTTGCCTGGGCTGACGATTCGGGTTCGGCGGCAGGCACTTCAAGGCGCACGCTGATGACGCGCCGGCGCTCGACGCGATCGATTTCAAACACAAGCCCGTTGTATTCAATTCTTTCGCCGGCCTTAAGCACGTGACCAGCTTCGGTCATCAAAAAACCCGCAATGGTCGTGTAGCCTTCCGACTCCGGCAGTGACAACTTCAGGCGCCGATTCAGATCGCGCACTGCCAAGCCGCCCGCCAGGATGTATTTCCCTTCTCCAGCCGGCGTAATTTGTTCGTTGACTTCTTCGTCATGCTCGTCAGAAATGTCGCCAACAATTTCTTCCAGCAAATCTTCAAGCGTAATGATGCCCTCCAGCCCGCCGTGCTCGTCAACGACAAAACCAAAATGCGCCTTGGCTTTTTGCATTTGCCTGAGCACGTCTTCAAGTCGTGCCGTGTCAACCACGTACAACGGCGGTTGCAGCACAACTTCAAGGCGAAACTTTTCCGGACTCAGCAGGTAAGGCATCACGTCTTTGCTGTGAATAAAGCCGATCACGTCATCGAGCGATTCGCGATAAACGGGCAGCCGCGAATAGCGATATTTGTCGAAAGCCTTAGTTATCTGGGCCAGCGAGCATTCGCTGGAGATGGCGGCCATCTCCGTCCGCGGCACCATCGCCTCGCGCACCAGCGTGTCAGAAAACTCGAAGACGCGATGGATCAAACGTCTTTCTTCGGCGCGCAGGTAGCCGCTCTCGCGCGCAACGTCGACCAGTTGTCGCAGTTCTGTTTCCGTGTAAACCGAAGCGTGATCCAAACTTGAGCGCAGACCAATCAGTCGGCCCAGCTTGGTGCCGGCGGCATTGAACAACCAAAGCGGTGCGCGAAAGACCCGCGCGAAAAGTTCCAATGGCCCGGCGGCAAACATGGCCACCCGCTCGGCACGTTCCAAAGCGATCATCTTGGGCATCAATTCCCCGAGCACGATATGCAGGAAACTGATAATACTAAACGCAATTACGATTGCCATTACGTGGGCCACGTAGCCTGCGCGTCCCTCAGAAGCAATAGTCGCGGCCAACGGATGAAGCAACCCAGCGATGGTCGGTTCGCCAATCCAGCCCAGTGCCAATGAGGCAAACGTGATTCCCAACTGCACCGCGGAAATAAAAGTTGTGGGGTTGTCCAGCAGTCGCAGCGCTGCTCTGGCGTTTTTGCTGCCTGCGGCCACGCGAGCTTCGATACGAGCGCGCCGCACCGAGACCAGCGCAAATTCAGAAGCCACAAAGAAGCCGTTCGTCGCAACCAGAATTGCGACGCCGATCAGTTTTAGAAACACCATCATAAAAGCGGCGCGGGTGGTAAAACTTTCCGCTGAAAAATACAGGTGAGATTACTGCCAGGTTCGTCCATTGATAAAGGCGGAGCTGATTTGATAGCAGAAGTATACCATGTGAGCCAGGGGCCGTATCACCGCGAGTTGAAATCGTTCTCAGACGAATTCAACAAAGGCCCGATTTTATTGGGCTGAAAAGGATTTTGACCAACAGGCACTATTTAATGGCCGGCGGAAGCACCAGCAGCGCGAGCACGCGCAGGTCGCCGATCATGTTTCGCACAGGCACGTGCCAGCGCTTCTTCAACGCGCGGTTCGATATTGCATTCCGGTTGGCGGCAAACCGCGGCCAGTTCGGAAATCACCAGATAGCGTGAACGCTCGAGCATGCGTTGTTCGCGAAATGAAAGTGGCTTCAGGTGGTTGAGGTAGGTCAGGTGCTTCAGCACATCAGCGGCTTCAAAGACGTCGCCTGTTCTCATCTTCTCTGAGAATTCTTTGAAGCGATCTTTCCAGTCGTTGGCGGGAAAAGAGAAATCATCCGCTAGGATCTTGAAAAGCATTTCGCATTCGCCGGAAGAAATCGGCGAGCGCAAACCGACTTCGGAAGCGTTTGAAACAGGAACAAGCACCAGGGAATTGTTGGCTGCAAGCCGCAGCGTGTAGAAAGGAAGTGTGCTGGCGCCTATTTGCTTCTGTTCGATTTGTTCGATGGTTCCGATTCCGTGGTTTGGATAAACGACTTTCTGGCCGACTTTGAAGCCCACCGCAACACCTCCATTGATTTAGAAAAATCAGACTGCGCCGCACGCGCGGGTCTGGGGGAAATCCGAGCGACGCAGTAAAGCGCCGGGCCCTATTTGGTAAGTGGTTTGAGTCTAACAAGCTATCTGACAAAGCGTCAAGCTTTTGAAAACACAACCGCGCGCCTAAATCTACAGAGTTGTCACGGCTCAGTCATACTGCTAGGATCGACCGCCGAACCGTACCAATTGATCGTCGCCGCGGTCAATCGCTCGGCAGGTTCGCACACAGTTTCTCCCCGGGCTTTCGCTTTCGTACGTCATGGCCTTCCTAAAGATTACCGACGCAAGTGGCAGACAGTGGCAATACGATTTTGTGCCGTTGTCTGTGTGTTCGATCGGGCGCGCGCCTGACAACACCATCGTGCTGGATGACCCGCGCGCGTCGCGTTATCACGCCCACATAAAATCAGGCGACGACGGTTCGTTTACGCTTGTCGACGGCGCCGTCATCAACGGGCAGTTGCGCCGCAGCGCAAATAAAGTTTTCGTTAACGGCGGACCTCATCTCGATTACGAATTAAGAAACGGCGATCGCATAACTATCGGCGCCAGCACTCTGCGGTTTGAACAACCGGCAGAAGAGCGCACTACCGACGTGCGTTATGACGATAAGCCACTTGGGCACACGCAACTTCTAATTTCTGCCAACGACGTTATGACAACCGTGCTGCATGGGAAGGCGGACGTCGCTCCAGCTTCGCTGGCAGCAACCTCGCCCGCCAGAGATAAAGTGCTGGAAGCGTTACAGCGAAAGGCAAACATTCTCAGCGCGCTTTACGAGATGAGCAAAACACTTGGCTCAGTTTTCGATCTGGAAACGATCTTTGCCAAAGCGACAGACATCATCTTTCGCTCCACGCCCGCGGATCGCGTGGTTGCACTGCTGGCCGAAGGCAACGGCAAGGAAAACCCCGAAGACGTGGTACTAAACCCGATAGCGATGCGCGCGCGCGACGAGAGTTTGAATAACCACATGCGCAAACTGACAATTGGCCGCACCATAACGCGAAAAGTTATGAAGGACCGAGTGGCTTTGCTTTCGCAGGACGCGGCGTCCGACGAACAATTTGCCGGCGTTGATTCGATTGTTTCCCAGGGCGTTCGTTCCACCATCTGCGCGCCGCTGGTGGGAGAGTCGCGCGTTCACGGCGCCATTTATGCAGATCGCCTCGATCCTTTTGCGGCTTTCAAGCCTGACGATCTCGAGTTGATCAGTGCGGTGGCAGCGCAAACTGCGATCGCGGTCGAGAATGCACGCGCGCACGAGCGCCTGGCCCGCGAAGAAGTCGCCCGCGCAAACTACAGCCGGTTCCTGCCCGAGTATGTGGTGAAGCAGATGCTTGAGAACCCCGAGTCGTTCAAACTCGGCGGCGTCAATCAAACGATCACGATTCTGTTTGCTGACATTCGCGGCTTTACGCGCATTTCGGAACACGCGCCGCCGGAAAAAATTGTCAGCCTGCTCAATCGTTATTTCTCCGCCATGACCGACATCATCTTTGCGCACGGCGGCACGCTTGATAAATACCTGGGCGACGGCTTGATGTCGCTCTTCGGCGCGCCTACTGCAACTCCCGAAGATGCTTCCAATGCTTTGAACGCGGCGGTCGCGATGCAGCGGCGCATTCTTGGCATCAACATGGAACTGCGTCAGGAAGGTTTGCTGGAAATCGGCGTCGGCATTGGCTTGCATACCGGCGAGGTGACCGTCGGCTATATCGGATCTGAACGTCGCTCGGAATACACCGCGATCGGCGATACCGTCAACACCGCCTCTCGTTTGGAATCGAATGCGAAGGGCGGCGAGATTCTGGTGAGCGATGCTACCGCCAAATCAGCGCGCAGTAGATACAAACTAAAACCTCGCGAACCCATCAGCGTCAAGAATCGCCAGCAGCCGGTCGTTTTGTGGGAAGTTGATTGGCAAAAGGCGAGCGGCGCATTTTGATTTTATCTGATTGATTTCGTCTGACCTGCCATGCCGCTCGGTCAGTTATTCACCCGCCGCATAACCATAGCTCGCATCTACGGCATTCCGGTGCGCATTGACTATCGCTGGTTTGCAGTCGTTGCGCTGAGCATTTGGCTGATTGCCAGCAACCTGCAAAGCCACGTTATTCAACTAGGCAACGTTCGCCTGCCACCGCTCGCTCCCGCTACTGCCTGGATTCTCGGATTTATTACGACCGCTGGTTTGTTCCTTTCCGTGTTTGGTCACGAACTTTCACATGCGTTGATGGCGCGGGCCGAAGACATCGAAATCGAAGAGATCGTATTGCATCCATTTGGCGGTTTAGCCCGACTGAAAACTGAACCGCAAAATCCGCGCGCGGAATTGCGCATCGCTGTCGCTGGCCCGGCCGCGAGTTTTGTTTTCGCATTGCTTGCTTTTGCCGGCACTAAAATCGCGGCGTTGGGAAACCACAATGGCACGGTTGTGGTTTTCTTTTTGATCGCCTGGGGAAATTTACTGTTAGCTGTTTTCAATCTTTTTCCCGGTTACCCACTGGATGGTGGCCGTGTTCTACGCGCGCTGTTGTGGCACAAAAGCGGCAGCATCAAAGAGGCTACGCGCATGGCGGGAATCTGCGGCATCCTAATCGGCGGCACGCTGATTCTGTTTGGTGTGTACATCATGATTGCGCCGAGCTGGCGACCTTCGCGACCTTACTTCATGGGCGGTTGGTCCATTCTCGTCGGCCTGTTTCTGCTCGACACCGCTGCAAAGGTAGTTAAGGGCGCCCAGAACACGCAACTGTTAACTGCCGGCAATGTTATGTCGCCTTCGATCGCGCTCGATCCGGCAATGACTATTACCAAACTGATCGATGACGTTCTGCCGCTGCATCGACAGACCAGTTTTCCGGTAGCAGTGAATGGTCGTGCACACGGAATTCTGATGCTTGAGGATCTAAAGTCTCTGCCGCGTGAAAAATGGCATACGACTCAGGTTAAAAATGTCATGCGAACCATTAACCCGCAGTTATTTGTTGACGCTTCAGTGACACTGGAGTCTGCGAAAGAATTGATGAAGAACAATGGAAGCGGTTCATTGGTGGTGGTAAATACCGAGGGTGAGCTTATCGGTTTTCTGCAAAGCGGAAAGATTACGAAGCGCTCGGACAAAAGTCTCAGCAAAAGCGCCCGGCGTTCGTAGTTGGCGTTTGGTTCTCGGCTGCTTCTCATCGTTCTTAATCGAATCAATAACGTTGCCGCCTCTGGCATGAATTCGTAACCGAAACGCCATTGCCACGCTTCTCGTTTTTCGCCATAATCCAACGGGGCTTCAATTCATAACTAGGGTATTTCCTGGCTGAAGGATTATTGATGCTGGCAGTCGTCGGGGCGCTCTTTGTAAATGCGCTGATTGCGGTGCTGAAGCTCGCGGCGGCTTTCGTCACTGGTTCGTCGGGCATGATGGCCGAGGCGCTACATTCCGTCGCCGACACGACCAATCAGATTTTCCTGTTGCTCGGTTTGCGTTTTTACCAGCGGCCGGCTTCACAGAAACATCCTTTTGGCTATGGCAAGGAGCGCTTTTTCTGGTCTTTCATCGCTGCCATTTTCATTTTTGGTGTGGGTTCGACTTACGCCGTCTATGAAGGCGCGGTGAAACTGAAACACCCGCACGCGCCCGAGAATTTGTTTTGGGCGTATCTGGTCCTGGGACTTTCGTTCATATTGGAATCGGCGTCGATAAGTCTGGCGATATACCAGGAGTTGAAAGAGGCGCGTGCGGAAGGCTTGTCGTTTTTTCAATATTTGCGCGAGTCGAAAGACCCGACCGCCAAGACTGTGTTGTTTGAAGATTCTGCGGCGCTGCTCGGCATCTTGATCGCGGCGACGGGACTGTATCTGACCGAGCATCACGCGGGTCCAGGTGCGGGTTCTTATTGGGACGGACTTGCTTCAATTCTGATCGGCGTCGTGCTCGCAATTGTGGCTTTTGCATTGGCCCGCACATCCCGCGCTTTGCTTTTAGGCGAAGCAGCCAGTGCGAAAACTGTTCAAAGGATTAGGGAAGCCATTGAAAGTCATCCGAACGTAGTAAAGGTGATTGAGATCCTGACGATGCATCTGGCTCCCAAACAGATCTTAATCAACGCGCATGTGAGTCTGCGCGACGATCTGGTAACTAGCGAGATCGAACGGACCATCGAAGAGATAGAGCAGATAATCAGAAAGGCAGAGCCGAAAGTGGAGATGATTTTTCTGGAGACTGCGCGCAAGAGTCATAGCGCCCACCAGGAACTCATCCCCGAGCATGTCGGCTGAAGATCGAGTAGGAGTTTTTCTGATTCCGGGTTTGGTGAAACTAAATTGTCGCTGCTGAATCGCAAAAATCAAATCCGGAGTTCTAAACCATCTAATGCTTTTACTACTGCCATACACGGAGTATCTGGGAAGGCTTGGTGAGCCGCGCAACATCGCGGACATCGTGCTTGTCTTCTTGCTTGTGTATGCAGTTTTGAAGCTAGTTCGTGGGACTCGCGCCGCCCCGATGGCCGCCGCCATTGGCGCTTTCGCCCTCCTCTACTGGCTGGCCATCAAAGAAGATCTCGCAACCCTGGAATTTGTGCTGCGTGGTGGCTTGCTTTACATCGGCGTCGCCATCATCGTGCTTTTCCAGGCGGAAATCCGACAGGCGCTGATTTCTTTTGGCAATCGTTTTCGCATGCCCTTCACCCAAAGGCATCTGGGACAGTTTGGCGAAGGCGTTTACGATGAAGTTATTCTTGCCGCCACGACCTTGTCTTCCACTAAGACTGGCGCACTGATCATAATCGAGCGCAACGTAGGGCTGAAGAACATCATTGATGGCGGTGTCAAGCTCGACGCCGAACTCAGTTACGATCTGCTGATCAGTATATTCAATACCGAGTCTCCGCTGCACGACGGCGCTGTGATTGTGCGCCGTCATCGGGTGGCCGCTGCTTCATGCTTCTTGCCACTAACGCTTAATCCACGTCTTTCGCGCGAACTGGGCACGCGTCATCGCGCTGCGCTTGGGGTCACCGAAGACACGGACGCCGTGGCCGTGGTCGTTTCAGAAGAGTCAGGTCTGATTTCGATCGTGCAGCGTGGCGAAATCAAGCGCGGTCTGGATGCGCCAAAACTGCGCGCCGCCATTTCGCAGGCGCTCGACATTGCGCCAAAACGCGAGAAGGAACGAGAGCAAGACAAAGCAGCGAACGCGGAAGCCGAAACTGAAGAAATAGCCTCAGTTTGATCGCTTTCCGTCGGACTCATGACCCGAACCTTTGCATTCCGAAATTAGTTATGCCGTTTCAAGACATTGACGATGAAGCAGAAGTAACTCCGATGCCAAGAGCGCCGTCGGCCTTTGAGCGTGGCTTGCACAAGGTGTTTCTTGAAGACTGGGGACTGAAGCTATTGGCGCTTGTGATCACGCTGGCACTTTGGCTGACGGTGAGTAGCCAGAACAAGCCAGTCACACTGCGCGTTCCCGGTGTGCAATTAAACTTTCTGAGACCCGAGGGTTTGGAAATAAGTAACGAACTGCCATCGACGATTGAAGTGGTGCTGACGGGCAGTCACTCCAAACTTGATCGCATCGGTCCACACGATCTGGTAGCGACGGTAGATATCAGCGATCAGAAACCGGGTGAACGAATCGTGCGCCTGTCGCGCGATCGCGTGCAAATGGAGTTGCCCGAGGGCGTTACCCTTCAGGGATTTCATCCGGCAACACTGCCAATCCGGCTTGAACCAAGAGTCGAGATGCAACTTGACGTAGAAGTTAAATTTGAGGGGACGCTTCCGGAAGGCTTCGAACTCGGTAGCTTTGCAGCGAATCCCGCTAAAGTTCGGCTGCGTGGTCCGGCAGATCGCATAAACGCTTTGCATAAGGCATCGACCGAAACTGTTTGGCTGGACGGAAAGAAGGAGAGCTTCAATCTATCAAACGTAGCGATAAATATTCCTGACCCGAAGATCGACGTGCTGAACCCGACGGTCGATATCCATGTGGAAATCGTCGAGAAAAAACGCAGCGACACTCATCTCACCTTCGCCACTTCAACAGATGACCTTTTGTGGCCCAGTGCTCTGCGTCCACTCATCATTAATTAATTCCCAATCAACCTTTCGCTCAGCAACTGATGAAGAAACTTTTCGGCACTGATGGCATGCGCGGCGAAGCCGGAAAGTTTCCTTTCGATGTCGCCACAGTCGAGATTGTGGGTGCATCCCTCGCGAATCATCTGCGAAAAAAACTCGGCCGCACACCATTGATTGTCGTCGGACGCGACACGCGCGAGTCTGGGCCGTGGCTGGAACAGGCACTCGCTCGCGGCGCGCTAGCGGCAGGGGCTGACTTGAAATCAGGTGGCGTGATCACGACGCCGGGCGTTGCTTATTTGGCACGTTCCCTCTCGGCCGACGCCGGTGTAGTGATCAGCGCGTCACATAATCCCTACCAGGACAACGGCCTGAAAATATTTGCTCCGCAAGGCAGAAAGCTTGATGAGGAGACAGAACGGCTGATCGAGAAAGATATCTTTTCCAAGACCGAAACGCGGGAGGTAGACGCCCATAGGGAAGCCAAGTCAATACCCGACCGCGCAATTGCGATTGAAGCCGAGTCGTTGCAATCGCGTTATCTCGATTATCTCTCCAAAGAAATTGGTCGCGGTCTTTCGCTCAACGGAATCAAACTCTTAGTTGATTGCGCAAATGGCGCAGCTTCGGCGCTGGCGCCAGCTCTACTCGAGAGACTTGGTGCGGTTGTTATCGCCATCAACAACACACCGGATGGTCGCAACATAAATTTGAACTGCGGCTCGCTTCATACCGATCAGCTACAGGCCGAAGTGCTCAAGCAGCAAGCCGACCTCGGCGTAGCGTTTGATGGGGACGCGGATCGTTCGCTTTTTGTTGATGCCCAAGGCCAACTTGTAAATGGCGATGGCAGTTTGTGGGTCCTGGCAAACTACCTCCACGCCCGCGGCGAACTAGCCCAGCAGGCCGTCGTGGCTACAGTAATGAGCAATGTTGGTCTTGAGCTGGCGTTGAAGTCGCGCGGCATGAGTTTGGTCCGCACGGATGTCGGCGACAAGTATGTTCTGGACGAGTTGTTGCGAAGCGGAGCGACCCTGGGTGGTGAACAATCGGGCCACATCATTCTACCAAAACTAAGCCTCGCTGGTGACGGTCTGATAACCACAATATGTGTGCTGCGAGTTATCGCCGAAGAACAAAAATCTTTGCAACAATTGAACGAAGGACTTCAGGTGTTTCCACAAATACTGCTCAACGTAAAGGTGAAGCAAAAACGTCCGTTCGCTGAGTATCAAGCAATTAACCTTGTAGCCCGCGAGATTGAAAACGAGCTCGGTTCGCACGGTCGCTTGCTGTTGCGCTATTCCGGCACTGAACCTCTGGCACGAGTGATGATTGAGGGACCGAGCCTGCCGCTAATTCAAAATTTTGCGCAACGACTGGCAGCAGTTATTGAACAAACTTTAGGCTGACTTTACCTCGTTCGATCGTAAAAATTTTACGCGCAAACCCTGCAAGAATTACACCCTGAACGGGCAGAAACAGAGTCGCGTTTTTGACCATTTTCCTAAGAATTATCAAGAATCTTTGCAAATCAACAACTCGCTCTTTACGCACAAAAACATTCTTGCGCGGCATGCGCGTTGCGATGTATATTATGGGGCAAGAGAGACGGTTGGTGAATCCTCCGTCTCAAGTGGTTGCTGGGGTGAGGACAGTGACCACGAATATGGATGGGCGCGACGTACTCCCACGTTTGTCGCGCCCATTCGCTTTTTGATCGGGCCTTCCCAAACAGATTTCCAACAAAAGCAGCGTGCTAGAATGCGCACTCCCAGGTAGCGCTGGTTAATCCATCGCGACTACACGCAACAGGAGTCAGGCATTGCAACGATTGCAAGTTAGCATCCCGGCGCGATCCTTCAACTACGAAATAATAATCGGCCAGGGGATTCTTTCCGCTACCGGAGGAAAAGTTCGGCGTAACCTTGGACCTCAAACACGGCGTCTCGCGCTTATCTCAAACAAAAAAGTTTTCAACCTTTATGGTCCGGTCGTAGCTGAAAGCCTCGAAGACAGCGGGTTCCAGGTGTCATACTGGCTAATGGGGGACGGCGAACGTTACAAATCATTAGCAGCGGCCGAAACAGCATTGCAATTTTTGAGTGACAACAGCTTCGAACGAACGGATGGAGTGGTTGCGCTGGGTGGCGGAGTGACCGGAGACGTCGCCGGATTTGCATCAGCCATTTACTTGCGCGGTATTTCTCTGGTGCAAATTCCGACCTCATTGGTCGCGCAAATCGATGCCTCTATTGGCGGCAAGGTCGGCGTTAATCTCCCCAGTGGAAAGAATCGAGCGGGTGCGTTTCAACAGCCGGCTGCAGTTATCGCCGACGTCGAGACTCTCAAAACTCTGCCTGCGCGCGAGCTGACAGCGGGCTGGTGCGAATGCCTTAAGCAGGGAGCGATCGGCAGCCGGAAACTCTTCAAGCAAACAACCGAATATCTTTCGCAAATCGAGGCTAAGCGGATCACGGTCTCTTCGCAGCTCGAAAATCTTATCGCGGCCCACTGCTCCTTCAAAGCTTCGATCGTCAGAGCCGATGAACGCGAAGATCCTGCGCGCACGGATCGACGTTCGCGCCGCATCCTCAACTTCGGTCACACGGTAGGGCACGCGCTTGAGGCGTTGACTGGCTATCGACGCTTTCGTCATGGTGAAGCGGTAGGATCGGGAATGTTAGTGGCCGCCGAACTTTCGAAAAACCTGGGCCTACTCGATAAATCAGAGTTAGAATTGCTGCGGGCGGGCGTCCGACTTTGTGGACCATTGCCGACAGCAGAAGATCTTGATGTCGACGCGATCATTGACGCGATTACACGCGACAAGAAAAGTGCGCGCGGCCAGGTGCAATGGGTTTTGTTGGAGCGAATTGGACGACCGCGAATCGTCAGCAGCAAGGAAATAGATACAGCCAGTTTAAGGGCGTCGATTCGAGCGGCCTTGCGAAAGAGGACTTAAGGATGAATACAAACGAGAGAACAACCGAGCGCGGCAGTGCGCGGCTTAAGTTCATTATCGTCATCGCGGTCATTGGCGTCGGAGCATATATTGGATACATGTATATTCCCGTTGCCTATCAGGCGTATCTATTCAAGGACTTGATGCAGCACGACGTTGATGTTGCTTCTGCACAAGGTTACCCGGCAAGCTGGGTAAAAGATCAGTTGGTAAAAAGTGCCCCGGAATATGGCGTGCCTGCGGACGCCGTGATTAATCCAGCCCAACGCGATAATCGCATCGAGGTCACCGTACAGTTCGTAAGACCGATTGAGTTCCCCGGTTATACTTATCAGTATGATTTTGACCACACTGTAAAGAGCACCGCCTTTCTTACTTTTAAATAACTGACGTTCTTCTATATCAAAAGAGACGACGAAGATGCTGATCTTCGCCGTCTTTTGTTTTTCCGCCCACGAAATTAGCGCTGGGTATTTTCCAGGAACGCTTTAAGCTTGCGCGAACGCGAAGGGTGACGCAGCTTGCGCAGCGCTTTGGCTTCGATCTGCCGAATGCGTTCGCGGGTGACAGCAAAATGCTGGCCCACTTCCTCGAGCGTGTGTTCCGAACCGGTAGTTCCCAAACCAAAACGCATTTTGATAACTTTTTCTTCGCGCGGCGTAAGCGTTGCCAGCACCTCATCGGTAATCTCGCGCAGATTGGAAGCGACCACCGCATCCGCCGGATTCAAAATCGACTTGTCTTCGATGAAGTCGCCAAGATGCGAGTCTTCTTCTTCGCCGATCGGTGTTTCAAGCGAGATGGGTTCCTGCGCAATCTTCAAAACCTTGCGTACTTTCGAAACCGGGATGTCCATCTTGAAGGCAATCTCTTCACTGGTCGGCTCGTGTCCCAATTCCTGGACCAGCGCGCGCGACGTGCGAATCAGCTTGTTGATGGTTTCAATCATGTGCACCGGAATACGAATCGTGCGAGCCTGATCGGCGATGGCGCGGGTGATTGCCTGCCGAATCCACCAGGTTGCATAAGTCGAGAATTTGTAGCCGCGCCGCCACTCAAACTTATCGACGGCTTTCATTAAACCGATATTGCCTTCCTGAATCAGATCGAGAAACTGCAGGCCTCGGTTCGTGTACTTCTTGGCTATGGAAACAACCAGGCGCAGGTTTGCTTCCACCAGTTCGCGCTTTGCCTGCCCCGTTTGTTGTTCACCTATAACGATCGCTTGCAACGCTCGTTTGATTTCGACCGGACTGACGTTGTGCACACTTTCAACCTGTTGCAGGTGTTTCTTTGCCGCGGTCACGCGACGCTTGAACTCCTTTTGATCGTCAGCTTTGATACGCTTGCGGTTGAGTCTCTCGGTAAAACTGTCAATCTCGCGCTCAGCATCGCGCACTTCTTTCTGCACAGCGCGAATCGCATTAATCAAACGCTGGCGCGCGCGCTCGGTGACGTTTAGGCGTCCCATTTCCTGCGCGATTTCCAAACGCATGCGCGCAACTTTGCGCCTCAGCCGCATGAGCTTCTTGCTCTTTTTACCACGCGTCGCTTTCTGTTCTGCCCGCAGCTTGTCCCAATCTTTCAAACCCTTCTTAAAGACCTTACGGATATTCTCGATACCTTCGATGGTCCAGGCTCTGTATTCTTCAGCCTTGTCTTCATCGCCTGTGAGCTCAGCCTGTTCCGAGAAAATGACAACCTCGCGAATGTTAGCAATGTCTGACTGTAGCTCTTCGCCGATTTTTAGGAGTTCCCTGACTGCAATTGGCGAGCGCGAAATTGCCTTTTGCGTTTTCAGCTGCCCGCGCTCGATTCTTTTGGCAATGGCCACCTCGCCTTCCCGAGTCAACAGTGGAACGACGCCCATTTCGCGAAGATACAAGCGAACCGGATCGTTTGTTTTCTCAAGCGTGCCTGCGGAAAGGTCGAGTTCGACGTCCGGATCGGCGCCGTCCTCATCATCAGTGGCGGCAGCGGCCGCTTGCTCAAGCAATCTCTCATCCGAATCGCCGACCGGAATGTTCGAGCCTTCAAGTTTTTGCAGGACGTCTTCAATGTCGTCGGGAGAAACGACTGTGTCAGGCAGTTCGCGATTGAGATCGTCGAAGGTGAGATATTTTTTGTCGCCGCCAAGTTCGAGCAGGCGCTCCATAACATCGTCACGATTTTTTTCTTCAGTACTCAAATCTCTTAACCCCGGGAAATAAAAACTGCCTGCGTGGTTTGTGAGAGAAGTCCGTCTTTAAATACTAATCATCAAGCTCGCGCGGGCCGCCAAACTCATTGTCCAGTTTGCACGGCTTGCGCCTGAGGCAACAAGGTGCTGCGCCGTCGTGCGAGCTCAAGACGCTCAGTCGAAAGCTTGTCCAGAAGCTCGGTTGCCCCGTTGCGTTCAGCCACCGCCATCTCAGCCATCAAATCGCCAATCCGCCTATCAACTTGCATCAATCGCAAAGCGTCAATGCACTTTTGCGCAGTTGATTCGCGGTCCTCTATCTGGTCCGCTTCCGCATCATCCGGCGCGCTCATGAGCAATGCCGGCAGGAAATCAGCAATTGGATCTCCTTCGATGCTCCGGCTAAGGAAGTCGAAATCAACTGCGGCACCTGCGCGTTCGCTCTCAACCAGGGCCCGGAAGATTCCGGCGGTGGGCAGGTCGTCATAGTCTTCCGCTTCCAGCCGTGGCAGAAGCTTGCGACGTAGTTGCCCATCCGCAAGCAGCAGTTCCAACAATTGCTCTTCCGCAATTGTTGGCTTGGCCTGAGTTCGCCGCACAATCCTCTGCTCGGTGCGGGTGCTGTCTGGTCCAAGTCGTAGCGAATGCCACAATTCACGCCGCAACGCCGCGTCTGAAATCCGCAGCGAATCCATCGCAATGTCAAAATACTCGCGCTTTTGAATGCGGCTGCGCACGGCGCGAATGTAAGGAAGCACTTCGTCGACAGCGTCGGCTTTCTCCGCTGGCCGGTGCATATTTCGGTTGCGTACGGCCTGGTCAATTACAAACTGAATGTGCGGCTGGGCCTCGCTGCGCTGCCTTTGATACTCAATCAGGCCAAACTTTCTTATGAACTCATCCGGATCCGTCCCGTCCGGAAGCACCAGCACCTTCACTTCTAAATCTTCCACCAGCAGTATTTCGATGGCCTTTTTTGCTGCCTGCACGCCGGCAGGGTCGCCATCATAATTGACCACTACTTTGCGGGCAAACCGCCCCACCAATTTCACTTGATCGGCCGTCAGCGCCGTCCCCAGACTCGCCACGACATTCCGAATACCGAACTGATAGGGCACCACCAGGTCCAAAAAACCTTCAACCAGAATGGCGAAACCCTGACGCCGAATCTCATCGCGCGTCAGGTTTAGTCCAAACAAGTTTCGACCTTTTACATATGCGGCGGTTTCCGGCGAGTTGATATACTTTGCGTCTTCGTCTTTCAACGTGCGTCCGCCAAACGCGATTGGCCTGCCCTGAATATCCATCACCGGAAAAATCAGGCGGCCGCGAAAGCGATCGTACGAGCCGCCCTCTTCCTTTTTAACGACAAGTCCGCTCTTGTCGATCTGTTCCTGTGGCGCTCCCTTTTGCCGGAGATAAATCGAAAGTGCGTCCCAACTGTCGGGCGCGTAAGCCAGGCGAAATGTTTGGCGCGTTTCGTCCGTGATTTCCCGGCGCTTGAGATAGTCACGCGCGATCTTTCCTTCCGCGCTCGATTCGAGCTGCTGCTCCCACCATTCAAGCGCCCATTTGTTTAGTTCGATGACCTGATCCGATTCGGCCTTCCTTGCTTCAAAGCGGCTGTCATCAATCAATTTGGGCAACGGCATTCCGCTTTTCTCGGCGACGATTTTGATCGCTTCCGGAAACGCGACCCGCTCCATCTCCATCACAAAGTTGAAGACTGATCCGCCCTTGTGACAGCCAAAGCAGTAAAAGATTTCTTTCGAGGGACTAACGGAAAAGGAGGGTGTCTTCTCTTTATGAAAAGGACAGCAGGCCATCCAGTTTGCGCCCTTCTTCTTGAGCTGGACGTAATCCTGGATGACGCGAACGATGTCTGCCTGGCGCTTCAGATCGTCGATGAATGTTTGCGGGTAGCGCATTGTATTACTGTTTTAACTCGACCAGCGTTGCTCCGGAGCCACCTTGCTCCTGCGGTGCCGCCGTGAAGCGCGCGACGTGCGGATGATCTTTTAACAGCTCGGTTATTACCCGGCGTAGCGCCCCGGTCCCGTGCCCGTGAATTATCCGCACCTGGCTCAAACTTGCAAGCGAAGCTTCGTCCAAAAATTTATCAACCGCGTCAACCGCTTCGTCTGTCGTTCGTCCAATGACGTTTAGTTCAGAGCGGCCGTTTTCCTGCGCAGCTTTTAAATGGAGTTCGGTGCGGCCTGACTCTCGCAAGCTCGCAAACTTTTCCGTTTTTGATTTTGCAGGCGACGACAGTTCAACACGTTCAAGATTCTCCAACTTCTCGCGGAAGCGAAGCGACTTAACGCGTACTTCTGCCTCGTCTCCTTTAAGGCCATCCACAATCCCTATCGAACCAAACGAGCGCAGTTTAACTTTATCGCCCACTGCAATCTCGCTATGCGCAGTCGGCCTATACTCTTCCTCGGCTGTCCGACTTTCCTCAAACTCTTTTTCTTTCTTCACGACCTGACCATCACGCATCACGCGAACGCCACGTCCGCTGGTGCTTGCAGGCGCAGCAGAAACCGCTTCCCTTTTGCCGCCCGCGCTGGTCGCGCGTTGCACTTCGCGTTTCAGCTCCGATACGCGTCGCTGCGCCTCGCGCTCAACTTTGAGACGCTCCGAGCGGTCCTGGATGGTGACTACGAGCTCGCGCGAACGCTTTTCAAATTCGCGGACTGTTGTCTCCAGGCTCTTTTGAAACAGTTCCTGTCGCTCGCGCTCATGGCGTTCAGCTTTTTTGTCGAGTGATGCGAATTTTTCGGCCACGGCGGCGCGCTCTTCCTCAAGCGCGGCGCGCAAACTCTCGGCATCTTCTGCCTCGCGCTTGATGCGGCGCAGATATTCAACTGCCTGTCGCGTCGATTCCTTTACCGACTCCAAAGCCAGATCGATAACTTTGTTCGGGATACCGAAACGGCGCGCAATCTCGAGTCCCGAAGAAGAACCGGCAACGCCAAGAATTAAACGGTAAGTTGGCTGCAAAGTCTTTTCGTCAAACTCGACGCTCGCGTTGAGTACGTCCAGTTCATTGCCGGCATACATCTTCAAACCGCTGTAATGCGTCGTGGCCATGACTTGAGCGCCACAGGCGTTGCGGAAATGATCGACGACGGCAACGCCCAACGCCGATCCTTCTTCGGGATCGGTTCCGGTTCCCACTTCATCTAACAGGACGAGCGCCGGCGCCTGGCACAGTTCAATCATGCGCGCAATGTTTGCCACGTGCGACGTGAAGGTTGAAAGATTTGCAGCCAGCGATTGATGGTCGCCAATATCCGCAAGCACGGAAGCGTAAAACGGCACGCGCGCTTCGCGTGCAGGCACTGACAGACCAGACAAAGCCATTAACGAAAGCAGTCCCGCAGTTTTTAGTACTACTGTTTTGCCGCCGGCGTTGGCGCCGGAGATAACCATCGTGTTGTTGTTTTCGTCGAGTGAAAACGAAACAGGCACAACGGCGCCACCCGCGGCGCGGAGATTTTCTTCGAGTAGCGGATGGCGCGCTTGGACAAACTCAAGTCTGGAAGTGGCATAGACTTCAGTCTGTGCCTGCCCGGAAGCACCGACTGAAGTCTGTGCTACTTCGATCTCCGGAATCACGCCGGCAAACGTTTTCTGAAAAACCGCTTTGGCGTTTATGAAATCAAGTTCGGTTATGGCGGCCGCTGCCGCTTCAATCGCCGGTAGTTGCGCGCGCAACTCTTCAGTCAGCGCAAACAGGATTCTTGCTATCTCGCGTGCCTCTTCTTCGTGCAGCGACTGCAATTCGTTGTTCGCGTCAATGGTTTCCAGCGGCTCAACAAAAACTGTTGCGCCCGATGAGGAATAACCATGCGCCACGCCGGCCACGCGCGCGCGGTGATCGGATTTCACGGGAATCACAAACCGATCATTGCGCATCGTCACCAGTTCGTCCTGGATTGCCTCGCTTGATTTGCGCATCACGCTTTCCAGCGTGCGAGCTATGCGGGCACGCAAGACAGCGATCTCATGGCGGATGCGACTCAGTTCCGGGCTGGCGCAATCATCTATTTCGCCGCTCGGCAGAATCTTGTTTGCAATGCGCGCGATCAAACGATTGAGGTCGGTAGGGATTTTCTCAACCAGACTCCAGAGCACTGGCGACGCATCGCGTTCGGCGAGAATCGAAGCGCGCGCCGACATCGCCTGTTCGCACAACACGGAAAGCGCGAGGATCGCCATCGGCTCGAGTCCCAAGCCTGCAACTCGCAAAAGTGCGATTCGTTCCGCGGGCTCTTCCAACTCAGAAAAGCTCCAGACCACGCCGCGCTTTCTGAGTTCAATGCATTCCGCCAATGCTGCCAGCGCTTTCCCCAGCGCGTTGACATCCTCGAGGGGCGTTAACGTTTCCACGCGCACTCGTCCCATCGGCGTCTGCGCGCCGCGTCGCACCAGCGCCAGAAGTTCTTGATATTCAAGGATGGTGAATGCCTGATCGTGCATGAGACTCGCCAGTAACAAGGTGATGAGTGACGAGTGACCTAAGCAGGAGACTGTCTGCCAAACAAGATCTTGATTACGTGGTTTTGATTCTAACTACTGGCGCGGAATTTTCACAATCACGCTTCCCACATGGCTGGAATTTCCTACTGAGCCTCTTTTCATTGTGGGTCGACAAATACAGAACCGGGAGCGGTAGCGACCGGGTCAAAGCTACGATAAACATCTACATTACATGGATTGCCGAATACGGTAGCTTACGATGGCGATGAACTGCATGGTACGCAGACGCGGTCGCTACCGCTTCCGGTTCTGTATTCGTCGACTCACGGCAAGATAAAGTTCCGGTTGGTGGAAATTAGAAGCGGCGGCGGCGGCGCTCGCGACCCTGAATGGCGGCGGGGAAAAGTTCTTTTAGATTCAGGACGTTTATTTCATCGCCGTTGTGTTTGATAACTCTTCTAATCAGTTTGCCGTCAGCTTCCGTCGCCGCTTCGAAATCGCCATCATCCTGAGCAATTATGTCGCCCGGCTTGTCTATCGCCAGCGCCAGTTGGTCGTCACCGCGCAGCGCCAGAATGTATGACGAATTCTTCGAGCGGTGCGGCTGTCCCAACAATTGCGACAGATCCAGCACTGTGAACATGCGACCCTGGATACTGACGACGCCTAAAACCGCGGTGGGCGCGTGCGGCAGCGCTGCGGGTTCGCGCCACTCAGCGATAGTCATCACCTCGTCGGTGAATACAGCAAACCGATCCGGGCCCGCACTGAATAGTTGTAACGTTCGGGATTGTTGTTCCATCGCGCCAACATTATAGCGTCATCATCCTGCGACGGCCTCCTCCAAACCTTAACCGGGCATCCAGAAAAATCTCCGGTCATGGCAAGCAAAGTAACCGCAGGATACAATGGCGCGGCGGCTTCTTGTCTAATTCTTTTAAACTACTCCGCGCGTTAGCACAGACACGCAAATGTAACGAAAGGCTTTTTAGATGGATGAATTTGATCGTTATCGAGCCGACATGAACGAAAAGCTGCTCGGCAGCAATCATCTCGGCATCAAGCGGTTTTTTGCGCTCGACACGCAAGCCTACGAAGACGGGGCGCTGGACAAGCGGACTAAAGAACTTCTTGGTTTGGTCGCTTCAATCGTGTTGCGCTGCGACGATTGCATTACCTATCACATCAAACAATGCATCAGCGTTGGAGTAAGCCGCCCGGAGTTTCTTGACGCTTTCAACGTTGCGCTGGTGGTGGGTGGCTCGATAACCATTCCACACTTGCGCCGGGCCATCGATCGCCTCGATCAGGCCCTTGACGGCAAGGTGGACGATGCAACACCCCATGCGCACGAGTAACGTGCAACCTGTCTCCCCAAAATAGTCTCATACAGCTCAGCTTCAAGTATCGTGAAAACCAAAATCAATATCATCAGCTCAGTTTTGTTTATAGCTTTGGCGATCATTCTGTCGCCCACACTTTGTGCGAACAACATAACGAAAGGTCAGGACATGTCGGCACAGGAAACGACGCGCGTGCGCGCGCCCGAAATTACCGGTGGTCGCGGTTGGTTGAACACCGACAAACCGCTCTCGCTTGCCGCGCTCAAAGGCAAAGTCGTGCTGCTCGACTTTTGGACGTACGGCTGCATCAACTGTATCCATATCATCCCGGATCTCAAGAAGCTCGAACAAAAATACGCGAACCAGCTCGTTGTTATTGGTGTTCACTCGGCAAAGTTTGAGAACGAGAAGGACACCGAAAACATTCGTAGAATTATTTTGCGTTATGAAATAGAGCATCCGGTTTATAACGATGCTGAATTTAAACTTTGGCAAAACTACGGCGTGCGCGCCTGGCCCACGCAGTATTTGATCGATCCGGCAGGTTACATCATCGGACGTGTTGAAGGTGAAGGCAATGCGGAAATACTGGATCAAACGATCGCCAAGACCGTTGCCGAGTTTCGTAAACGCGGCGAGTTGAATGAAGAGCCGCTGAAGTTGACCTTGGAGCGCGCGAAAGTCGGCGACTTGCCACTGGCCTTCCCCGGAAAAATCCTCGCCGATGCCAGGAATGATCGTCTGTTCATTGCCGACTCGAACCACAACCGTATCGTCATTACCAAACTCGATGGCACGTTGCTGGAAACTATCGGCACCGGCGAACGCGGTTCGGCTGACGGCGCTTTTGATAAAGCGACGTTTTATCGACCACAGGGAATGGCGCTTGATGGCGACAACCTTTACGTTGCCGATACCGAGAATCACTTAATCAGATTAATAAATCTCAAGACAAAGGCGGTCCAGACCGCCGCCGGCACAGGCCGGCAATCGCGTGATTATTTTCTGACTGGCCCGGCGCGAACTGTTAGCCTTAGTTCTCCCTGGGACCTGCAACTCGTTGCTCGCCAGCTTTTCATCACCATGGCCGGCATGCATCAGATTTGGAAACTGGATCTCAACAAGAATGAGATTTCGACTTTCGCCGGCTCGGGACGCGAAGCGCGCCTGGATGGACCACTGGTCGACGCCGGGTTTGCGCAGCCTTCAGGCATCACCTCAGACCGCAAGCGACTTTACATTGCCGATAGCGAGGCAAACATCATCCGCGCGATTGATCCAACCGCCGGCACAGTTGAGACGCTGGTTGGCGGTGATCTGTTTGAGTTTGGCGACATCGACGGCCGCGGCAACGACGTGCGGCTGCAACATCCGCTTGGGGCCTTTGCGTATGACGACAAGGTGCTAATCGCCGACACTTACAATCACAAGATCAAGGAGCTCGATCCAAAGGCGCGCACTGTTAAAACTTTTCTTGGCACCGGCAAGCCAGGACAGAAGGACGGTTCAACGGCAGCCTTTTATGAACCCGGCGGCTTGAGCGTAGCGAACGGCAAGCTTTACATCGCGGATACAAATAATCACGCGGTCCGTGTGGTGGATTTGAAGACTAGGGAAACTTCCACCTTGATGATCAAGGGTCTCCAGCCTCCCACTGCATCGGCCGAGTTGTCCAATGATGAGGGAGCGCCAAACGCGGAGGAGATAAAAGTTGGCACCCAACAACTCCGCGCGGATAGCAATGGAACACTAGTGGTAAACGTGGAGCTTCCCCCAGGCTATCATCTCAATCCGTCCGCGCCGCAGCGTTATCGAGTTTCAGTTGAGGATGGAACGAAACAGGTCGGGTTGGAGTCGGAGTCGCACCTCGGCGTGATCGGTCACGAAACCGTCGTCAGTAAGTCGCTCAAGAATTCCACGTTGCCATTGCGAATTCCGCTGCGAGTGTTTGAA
>Ga0137418_10000654_pt1 | contig 31197 bp, 30 predicted proteins | sample CZODoug3_1_2_16f_FD_122242 | JGI IMG/M metagenome (GOLD analysis project Ga0137418, IMG submission 122242) | Vadose zone soil fungal communities from Angelo Coast Range Reserve, California, USA - CZODoug3_1_2_16fungal (Hybrid Assembly) | ecosystem: Environmental > Terrestrial > Soil > Vadose... | reverse complement strand
TTGCGGCGAAGCTTTTTGTTAGCGCGGCTTACGGCTTGCGCGTCTTTGTTGTGATTGGGATATTTTGCCCAGCCATTAAAAATGAAATGATTGAACGCGACGTTGCCTGTTTTATTTGTAACGCAGAGGGGGCCGGAATCGCGCATCCATCCGCGGTCCGTGGGAACCAGTAGAAATTGAACGCGGTCGATATTGACGTGAGATTTGTTCAGGATGGATTTGACGCCCGATTGTGCTGCGGCGTTTTCTACCAGCAGGAAAACGCATTCAACGCGCGCCAGATGCCGCACAATGTCCGCGAAAGCCCAGGGAATCGGCGCGAATTTGCCTGGCCAGTCGGTGAGCTCGTGCGGCCAGCCAAGGAATGTGCCTTCGTGAGGCACCCATTCGGCGGGCATGCGAAATCCAAGCGAATCGGGCCAGCCTGCGGCAGACATTATTCGCCGAGCCAGCGATTCAGGATCGGTTGATAGGCATCAATGCGACGGTCGCGAAAGAATGGCCAGCCGCGACGCGTTTCTTCGCTTTTCGCCGGATCACATTCGACCACCAGAATTTCCTCGTGGTCGCTACCGGCTTGCGAGACGACTTGACCAAAAGGATCGGCGACGAAAGAATTTCCCCAGAATTCGATTCCCGGATCGCCCGCCGCCGGATTGCCTTCGTAGCCCACGCGATTCACCACGGCGACAAACGTTCCATTGGCGATAGCGTGCGAGCGTTGGATGGTGCGCCACGCGTCAAGTTGCGCCGCGCCGAATTCGGCTTTTTCGTTGCGGTGCCAGCCGATACTGGTTGGATAAAAAATCACCTGCGCGCCTTTCAGCGCAGTCAGGCGCGAACCCTCCGGATACCACTGATCCCAGCAAATCTGAATTCCGATACGGCCGAACTTGGTGTCAAAATTTGGAAAACCAAGGTCTCCCGGCGTGAAATAAAATTTCTCGTAATAAAGTGGATCGTCGGGAATATGCATTTTGCGATATTTGCCGAGGAACGAGCCGTCAGCGTCCAGCACGGCGCAGGAATTGTGGTAGATGCCCGCGGCGCGACGCTCAAAAAGTGAAATCACCAGCGCGACGTTATTTTCTCTGGCAATTTTCGCCAGCGAATCCGTTGTCGGTCCGGGAATAGCTTCGGCCAGGTCGAACAGCGCGGCTTCTTCCGTGCGGCAGAAATATTCTCCGCAAAAAAGTTCATCCAGGCAGATAATTTGCGCGCCACGCTTGGCTGCTTCGCGAATTTTGCCGATCGCACGATCCAGATTAGCGCTGGCGTCCTTGCTGGAACTCATTTGAATCAAGCCAACTGTAAATTTATCCGCCATGCGGAATATCGTAACACGCAACGGCGGAAATTTATCGCCAAGGGGCCGAGCGCAGCATGAAAAAGTGTGAAAGTTCTTTGACGAAGCTTGCGAATAAAACGTAAGATGCGTCACGGCAATTCGCTTGCGACATTCATCCACAAGAAATATTTTGTAACGTGGCATTTATTTCGAAAAGTTCAGGAGTGTAATGGCAAAGGCAAAGAAAAAAGCGGCGGGCGCTAAGACGGTTACCGGTCGAATTCTACACGATCCGGTCAAGGATAAGTTGCGCCCGATTTTTCCGCTGGACTTGTCGCGGTGCCGAACGATCGACCAGTTGGTGCGCGCGATGGGAAACACGGCGTTTACCGGGCGGCAGATCGGCGACGCCGCGGATATTGTGGAGATGATGGCGCGGGATAAGGATTGCTTTGTGGTGATGACGCTTTCCGGCGCGCTGACCGTCGCGAAGATGGGGCTGGTGTTCTGCGATTTGATCGAATCAGGCGTGGTGAATGCGATTGTTTCGACGGGCGCGCTGATGGCGCATGGACTGGTGGAGGCGACGGGGCTTTCGCATTTTCGCTATAACGCGTCTATGGACGACAAGGAATTGTTCGAGGCGGGATATAACCGCGTTTACGATTCGCTGGAGCCGGAGACAAACCTGGATCACGTCGAAGATGTGATGGACGAAATCCTGAACAACTGGGATGCGGAAGAGGTGGTTTGTAGCTGGAAACTGCATCGCAAGATCGGCGAGTACTTGCACAAGGATTTTCCGGGGCGGGGGATTCTGAAGTCAGCGTATGAACACAATGTGCCGGTGTTTGTGCCGGCGTTCAGCGATTCGGAGCTGGGGATTGACTTCGCGCTGCACAAAATTGCGCGGCAGGATGCGGAGCGGCCGCTGTTGCGGTTCGATCCATTTGAGGATTTCGAGAAATTCGCGGGGACCATGCTGGCAACGAAGAAAATGGGGATTTTTACGATTGGCGGCGGCGTGCCGCGCAATTGGTCGCAGCAATTTGGAGTTTATGCGGAGCTGCTGGCGCGGCGCGGGTATCGCAAGATGCCGCTGAAACGTTACAACTATGGCGTGCGGATTTGTCCGGAGCCGGTGCACTGGGGCGGGCTGAGCGGGAGCACGTACACTGAGGCGGTTTCGTGGGGGAAGTTTGTGCCGCCGGAAGAGGGCGGGCGCTTTGCGGAAGTGTTTGACGATGCGACGGTGGCGCTGCCGTTGATTGCGGGAGCGGTGCTGGAACGCATCGGTTACTTCAAACGCGGGAATGGCAAATAGGTTGCTTAGGCAATTCGCGCACGTAATTCACTGAGTCCGCTAATTTAGTCGTCTTCGCCGATGAGGATGGCGGCGCCGAGGACAGTGGACCATAGGCCGCGCTTGTCGCCAACGGCGGATTGCGTGACGTTGAGGGTCCGGACGATCTTGTTGGAGATGCGGTAGACCTCTTTTTTCTCGTCCCAGGAAAGGTCCGGATCAAATTCGACGTTTAGAGTGGTGGCGAGCATCTCCGCGGCGAGTTCCTCGGCGTATTCGCCGGCAACTTCCTCGGTTTCGCCGAAGGAATGGTGCTCGGAGAGATAGCCGTACATGGATTTGTCGCTGGGAAGGGCGAGGCCGATGCTGGCGGCGATCAGGCGATGTGGTTCCTTGGTTGAATTTTCGCTGATGACGGTGAAGGCGACCTGGCCGGGCTTGATGTGCTTCAATCCTTCGCTGCGCGAGATCAATTTGCAATTGGGCGGGAAGATGGAGGAGACGCGCACGATGTTGCAGGCTGCGATGCCCGCGTTGCGAAGCGCGAGCTCGAAGCTGGAGAGCCTTTCGCGATGTTTTCCGACGCCCTTGGTGAGGAATATTTTCTTAGCGACGAACGCCATGGTGCCGGTGTGCGGTGCCTCCGTGAGAATGTGACGTCGAAAAATTTTGCGCTGTGGAAAAGTAGCAAGAAGGTTTTGGTGTGTCAACGCATTTCAGAGGTTTGCGGGAAAGTCTGTCGCGAAATTACGCCGCATGTTACAGCGTTGTCACAAAAGTGCGTCTCCAAGATCAATTAGAAGGCGGCCCTTCCGTTGAGGTCCTCCGCTGAATCCGTAAGCGAAGAAAATTGCGAAATGTTCGCAATGTCCGACTGAATCGCGGCAACTTGCATCGCCTTTGGCAACTCCCTATACTCAATTTGCCGCGATTCATGAGCTTGCTGCGAGAAATTACACGGCGGAGAGGGCATGTCTGCCACGGCAACCCGGCCTGAGACCAGTTACCTCCTTCGCAAACTCCATTCTTTAAGTGGCATCGTTCCGGTTGGCGCATTTCTAGCGGAACATTTCTGGTCTAATAGTGCAGCGCTCGTCAGCAGAGCAAAATACGACGAAACCTCGCAAGAACTGCAGACCATTCCGTTCCGCGTGTTTGTCGAATGGGCGTTTATTTTCCTGCCGATTTTATTTCACGGCGGATATGGAGTTTACATCTGGCTGCGCGGCGAGTCGAACGTGTCGCAATATCCGTGGGTGAAGAACTGGCTATACACGTTCCAGCGCTACACAGGACTGATTGCGTTTGCTTATATTGGCTGGCACGTTTACACGCAACGCTGGCTGACGCACGGGATGTCCACGTACGCGGAAATGGCGCAGCAATTGCTGAACCCGTGGGCGCTGGCGTTCATGTTCGTGGGGGTTGTGGCGTCTTCGTTTCATCTAGGCGTTGGCATATGGAATTTCTTGTGCAAGTGGGGACTGGCCGCCACGGTACGGGCGCAGCGCGCGGCCGGGCAGTTGGGCGTGGTAATCGGAGTCGTCTTTAGCTTTGTGGGCGTAATGATTGTCCTAAGTTTTCGATTGGACTGGCACCCCTTCGCCTCGTATTTAACGCCGAAATGAGAGAGCCCAAGATCATCGTAGTGGGCGGAGGACTGGCCGGCCTGATGGCGACGATTCGGGTGGCCGAGGCGGGCGTGCCCGTAGAACTCTTTTCCATCGTGCCAGTAAAGCGCTCGCATTCGGTTTGCGCGCAGGGTGGAATCAACGCCGCGAAAGATCAAAAGGGCGAAGGCGACACCACACAGAAACACTTTGACGACACGATTTACGGCGGGGATTTTTTGGCCAATCAGCCGCTGGTCAAGCGCATGTGCGAAGCGGCGCCGGGCATTATCGACCTGCTGGACCGGATGGGTGTGATGTTCAACCGCACGCCGGAAGGTTTGCTCGATTACCGCCGGTTTGGCGGCACGCTTTATCATCGCACCGCTTTTGCGGGAGCTACGACGGGCCAGCAATTGCTGTATGCGTTGGACGAACAAGTGCGGCGCCACGAATCCGAAGGCAGAGTGGCCAAGCGGGAAGGCTGGACGTTTTTGTCGGCGGTGATCGACGAGACCGGCGTCGGACGCGGGATTTGCGCGATGGATTTGCGGTCGATGGAAGTGAAAACGTTTCCCGCGGACGCGGTGATTTTTTGCACTGGCGGAATTGGCGCGATTTTTGGGCGCTCGACCAATTCGGTGGTGTGCACGGGGTCGGCGCAATCCGCGCTATTTCAGCAGGGTGTGGACTACGCGAACGGCGAGTTCATTCAGGTGCATCCGACCGCGATTCCCGGGGAAGACAAGCTGCGCTTGATGAGCGAATCGGCGCGCGGAGAAGGCGGGCGCATTTGGGTCCCGCGAAATCCGGCGGAGAAGCGCGCGGCCAAGAGCATTCCCGAAGCAGAGCGATTTTATTTTCTGGAAGAGTGGTATCCGAAGTACGGGAACCTGGTGCCGCGCGATATCGCGACACGCGCGATTCACCGCATTGTGTATCAGGAGAAATTGGGAATCGGCGGACAAGCGGCTGTGTATTTGGACGTGACGCACATTCCCCGCGAGACGCTGGACCGCAAGCTCGAAGGGATTCTGGAGATTTACGAAAAGTTCCTCGGAGTCGATCCACGCGAAGAGCCGATGAAAGTCTTTCCGGCCATGCATTACACGATGGGCGGCTTGTGGGTGAATGGTGAAGACCAGGCAACGAATGTGCCGGGAATTTACGCGGCGGGCGAATGCGAATATCAGTATCACGGCGCGAACCGCCTGGGTGCGAATTCGCTGGTATCGTGCATTTTTGGCGGGGGCATCGCCGGGCCCGCGGCGGTGAAATACGCTCGCAATCTGGGAAAAGGCGCGGAGGCGGCGGAGGCGAGCGTTTTTGCTAGGGAGCAAAAGCGCCAGGAAGAGATGAACCAGGCGCTGATTTCGCAGCAAGGCGCGGAGAATCCGATCACCATTTGGAGAGAGCTTGGCGAGGTGATGACCGAGCACGTGACGGTCACGCGCATCAACAAGAATCTGGAAAGCGCGAATGCGAAACTCAACGACTTGGAGGCGCGATACAGGAAAATCAATCTGAGCGATCGCACGCGCTGGTCGAACCAGACGCTGAACTTTGCGCGGGAGCTGGGCAACATGCTGATTCTCGCGCGGGTGATTGCGGTTGGCGCTTTGTGCCGCAACGAGTCGCGGGGCGCGCATTACAAGCCGGATTTTCCGCAGCGGGATGACAGCAACTGGCTGAAGACGACGCGGGCGAAGTGGGTGAACGACGACATCCAGCTCACTTATGAGCCGGTGGACATTTCGCAGATTCCGCCGCGCCCTCGGAGATATGACGCGGCGAAGTGACAGGTGAAACTTTGCGGAGCGGGTTGGTGGAAGTCGAGGTCTGAGATGGCAGAAGGCAAGAAAGTCATCGTCAAGATAAAACGGCAGGCGAGCCCGAAAGAGGCTTCGCGATGGGAGGAGTTTGCGCTGCCCTGGCGGTCTTCGATGAACGTGATTATTTGCCTGCGCGATATTGCGGAGAATCCCGTGACGCGCGAGGGCAAGCAGACGACCCCGGTATCTTACGATTCGAATTGCTTGGAAGAGGTATGCGGTTCCTGCGCGATGCTAATCAACGGCAAGGCGCGCATGGCGTGCTCCGCGCTGGTCGATCAACTGGAGCAGCCGATACGCATCGAACCCTTGTCGAAGTTTCCGGTGGTGCGCGATTTGACTGTTGACCGTCAATTTATGTTCGAGAGCCTGAAGCGAGTGAAGGCGTGGATCCCGATTGACGGCACATACAATCTCGGCGAAGGCCCGCGCATCGCACCCGAGGTGCAAGAGAAAGCGTATCCGCTGTCGCGCTGCATCACGTGCGGAAATTGCCTGGAAGTCTGCCCGCAGGTCAACGAGCACAATGATTTCATGGGCGCGGCCATTTTCAGCCAGGTGCGATTGTTCAACATGCACCCCACGGGCGCAATGCACGCCAAAGAGCGTATTCAGTCGGTGATGGGGCACGGCGGAATCGAAGACTGCGCCAACGCGCAAAATTGCGTCAGGGCCTGCCCGAAAGAGATTCCTCTGACCGAATCGCTGGCCGAAATTAATCGTCAGGCTTGGAAACAAGCTCTCCTGGGCTGGCTCGCCGGCTAACTGATCGGCAACATCGGCGGAGAACGTCCGAGACTGCATCCGATAAACGCTACCATTATCACCTGATAGGCGATATCGACAAGGATGGTTTAACGGTCTTGGGCTCAAAATCGGAATCCTCACATGCGATCGCGCTGGGGCAGGGACTCCTGGAGTCGAGGTCAGCCGATGACTCGACGCAAGAAAATTCCTTTCAGCCACAAATTCTTCGCCGTCTGGCACTGACTTCCTTGGTCATCGGCGCGATTGCCTTGGCTTTCTTTCTATTTGGTATCGGCAATCCCGCGAGGAATTATTACGATGAGGGCGGCTATGTTTCGGCAGCCAGAGCTTTTCTGAAGGATGCCCCTAATCCAAATCCCGAAGCTCCGCCGCTGGGAAAACTTCTCGTTGCGGTTGGGATCAAGTTGGTTGGAGATAACCCGCTGGGCTGGCGGATTGCCAGTGCTGTTTGTGGCTCGCTGAGTCTTGTGGCTGTTTTTCTTTGGACCTATTTCCTCTCGAAGGATTACCGCATCGCTTGCATCTCTGCACTGCTGACCTTGTTCAACAATTTTCTTTTTGTAATGTCCCGCGTGGCGATGATGGATGTGTTTCTGGTCTTCTTCCTGCTTTGGGGCTTGGTTGCATACACCGCGGCGCTCGAATTGGACATCGGAACGGCTAAACGTCGAATTCTCTTGTATTGCTCCGGTATTTCGATGGGTCTCGCCGGGGCATGCAAGTGGAATGCAGTGGATACTTTGGCGATCTTAATTTTGGCCAGCTTTGCGCTGTTCTGGATGTCCAAACGACCGCTTGGGGGATTGACTCCCTCGATTGCTCGTTACGCACGAAACCTCCGGCAGATCGGAATTTGGAGCTTGATCCTGGCCCTTCTTGTTTCCCCCCTGATCTCCTATAGCCTCACGTTCTGGCCCTTATGCCGCAGTCTTCATCTGCCTTTCGGGGTGCACCAATTGTTGGCCATGAATTTATTCATTTGGCGATTTCATATCGCGGTTATCGGAAACCGCTTTATTGTCTCGAGTTGGTATTCCTGGCCATTAAACCTTTCTCCCCAACGCGCGCTGTCTTATCTGCTCGGTAATCCGGTCATCATGTGGGGGGGCCTGGTGGCACTGGTGTACTGTTTCCAGCGCTTCTGGAAGCTTTTCGTTGCGGCCGAAGGCCTGGTTGTTCTCCTCTACGCGGCGAACCTGCTGCAGTGGGCGGTTACACCAGCCAAATGTACTTTTTATTATTACTACTATCCGGCAGCGATGTTCCTGGGTGTGGCTATCGCCCTTACACTGCAAAGCCTTCCGCGCAGAATCTTTGGTGTCCGCGTCAGCCTTCTTGTGTTGAGTGCCGCGGCTATCGTCTTTTTGTGGTGCTACCCCAGAATGACTCATTTGGAGGCCCCCTGGGACTGCGCTCTTGGATGCTGGTCCTAAGGCCGCGAAAACATGGATGTAGCCATCCGGGTCCACTTTTGAAAGTTCATGCCGTTTTTTTTTCGATTCCGTTTACAATCTGTTTTCGTTCTCTGGGGGAGAAATGCTCCGTATGGCGCTACTATTCGGTGCGTGTGTTTCTGTCGCTAGCTGTGTCGCTCTTGCCGTGTTCGCCGGCTCCGTTTCTGAAAAGGCGCGCCAGCTGCACTTCTCGTCGATTGTGGTGGATACGCACGACGATACGACGCAGCGGTTTCTCGACGGAGACTTTGACCTGGGGGCACGTAGCTCGAGCGGCAGCATCGATATCCCGCGCATGAAAGAGGGCGGGCTCGGCGCGATTTTCTTCTCCATCTGGATTCCCAGCAAAATCACGGGGCCTGAGGCCATCAAGCACGCGCTCGATCAAATCGACGCAGTGCGCGAACAGGTGCGCAAGCGCCCTAAGGACATCGTCCTTGCCACCACGGCTGCGGAAGTCCGCGAGGCGCGCAAGCAAGGCAAGATCGCGGCGCTGATGGGTGTCGAGGGTGGGCATATGATTGCCAGCGATCTGGGGGTGCTGCGTTCCTATGCGGCGCTCGGCGTGCGCTACATGACGCTGACGCACAGCGGCAACGATGAGTGGGCGGACTCCTCCACCGATACGGCGGTGCATAACGGGCTGACCGATTTCGGTAAAGACGTCGTTCGCGAAATGAACAAGCTCGGTATGATGGTGGACATTTCCCACGTCAGCGATAAAACTTTCTACGATGCCCTGGCCGTAAGCAAGGCCCCGCTGATCGCTTCGCACTCTTCGTGCCGCGCGATCTGCAACGCTCCGCGCAACATGACCGACCAAATGATTAAGGATCTGGCGGCGAAAGGCGGAGTCATTCAGATCAACTATCACATCGGGTTCCTGAGTGAAGAATTCATGAATGCCGACAAGGACCCGGAGATTACAAAGGCGATTGCCGCCGAGGTCGAGAAGCGCTGCGGCGGCAAAGAAGGCTGCCAGTTGATTGAAGGTGACCGCATCACCCGGGAATACGTGCAACAAGGCAAGCTGCCGCGCGTGGACTACACAAAGATCATCGAGCACATCGATCATGCGGTGAAGCTGGTCGGTGCGGAGCACGTCGGCCTCGGCTCCGATTTTGATGGCGCTAACATGCCTTTCGGGATGGAAGACGCGTCGAAGCTGCCGCTGATCACGGAGGCGCTGCTTCGCAAGGGCTATTCAGACGACGACGTGCGGAAGATTCTGGGTGAGAATACGCTGCGCGTGATGACGGAAGTGGAACGGGTGAGCAGGGAACTGAATTCTGCCAAGTAGGTTCTGAGACAGCACAGGGGAAAGGGAGTTGTAATGAACTCGAGTCACAAGGCACAGAAGATGGCCGTCGCGGTTCTAATCTTTACGACATTCATCGTGGCGATTTCGGCAGCGCCGGCGCCCGCGCGGGCGCAAGCTCCGGCCCAAAACGCCGCGCCTAAGAGTGCGGCAGCCGGGCAGGGCGCCACAACGAAGAAGGCCGCTTCCACCGTACGCGCCTATGACCGCGCGCTGCTGCGGCCGACGCTGCTAAAGGACAAAGCTCCGGCGCAGTATAAGGTAAAGTTCGTGACCACGCGCGGCGAATTCACGATCGATGTCACGCGAGCCTGGGCGCCGCTGGGGGCTGACCGCTTCTACAATCTGGTCAAGCATCATTTCTATGACAACGCCAGCGTCTTCCGCGTGGTGCCGTCCTTCGTCGCGCAATTTGGGATTAGCGCGTATCCAGCTGTGACTACGGCCTGGAAGGGAACTGATATTCAGGATGACCCGGTGACACAAAGCAACAAGAAGGGGTACATCACGTTTGCCACCGCCGGGCCGAACACGCGCACCACGCAAGTGTTCATCGATCTCCAGGACAACGCGCGCCTCGACCGTATGGGATTCGCGCCGTTCGGCGTGGTAGAAGGCGATGGAATGAAGGTGGTCGAAATGTTCTATGACCAGTACGGCGACAACGCCGGTCCCGACCAGCCGAAGATCGAAAAGGAGGGAAAACCCTACCTTGATAAGGGCTGGCCCAAGCTCGATACCATCAAATCGGCGACGCTGCTCACCAGCGCGCCGGCTCCCGCGTCTAAACCCGCGACGCCCGCCAAGAGGCCGCAGTAGGCGGGCATCGACTTTTTGGTTTGGATGGATTTGTTCTTTTCATTGGTGGCAATTTGACTTTTACAAGCCGCCAAACGTATTCTCTAGACTCGATGAATATTTGTTGCCAGACGATCTGTTGTTCTTGCGCGTGCAACGCTGCATGTCGCAAGGCGACCATCTCTGGCCAGGGGAGTTTCCGGACTTAGACATAGAGTAAGGAACAGGTCCGAAGCCCACGTTGCCAGAGTTCAGGCCAGCGTGGGTTTTTTGTTTTCAGGCGCGACTTGTTGGTGCCGGCTTTAGCCCGGCAAGTTCAGAGCAGACATGAGCGAAATCAAGGAAACCAAAGCGCAACGCGTGGAGCGGTTGAAACGCGAGAAGAATGCCTGGGAGCATTTCGATGAGATCCGCGCGTTTGCACGGCAGGGTCACGCTTCGATTCCGCCGGAATGGCTCGGCACGTATTTTCGCTCGTGGGGCGTCTACACGCAGGGCGACGGCGTCGGCGTGGTCGGCGGCAAGAATGGCGAAGGCAAGGCGACGCCGTTCTTTATGGTGCGCATCCGAATTCCCAACGGCCTCCTGAGCAGTCAGCAGGCGCGCGCCATCGCCGACCTCGCCGAGCGCCACGCGCGCGGTGTTGCGGACATCACGGTGCGGCAGAACGTGCAATTGCATTGGGTGACGATTGAATCGCTGCCGGAAGTGCTCGAGTCGCTTTGGCGCGTGGGATTGTCGACCACGGGGGCATGCGGCGACGTCGCGCGGAATATTACGGGATGCCCGCTGGCGGGATTTGACGCGCACGAGTATTGCGATGCTTCACCGTTGGCGCTGGAGGTGAACGGACAGCTTGGCGGCAATTCCGAGTTCTACAATCTGCCTCGTAAGTTCAAGGTTTCGATCACTGGTTGCCGTTCGTGGTGCACGTATCCTGAGATCAATGATGTGGGACTTACCGCTGTCAAGCGAAAACGCTTCCACGGCGAGGAGATCGGATTCTCGCTGCGTGTGGCTGGCGGTCTCTCCACCGATCCGCATCTCGGGATTCGCTTGAACGCATTCGTGCGGTGGGAGCAAGCTGTCCCGGTTGTGCGTGGCGTGGCGACGCTGTTTCGTGAATCGGAAGTGCTCCGCCAAAACCGCGAGCGCGCCCGCCTGAAGTTTCTTTTCTTGCAGCACGGCTGGACGGCGGACTCCTTCCTGGACGCTTTGCAAGATCGGCTCGGTTTTGCGCTCGATCCCGCCGAACCGGAAGAGCTTCCCTTGGACATGCACCGCGATCACGTTGGCGTTCACGCACAGAAGCAACCCGGCCTTTCCTATGTTGGTGCGAATGTGTTGCGCGGGCGCATAACACCGGAGCAGTTGCGCACCGCAGCGAATCTCTCCGACCGCTACGCCGATGGGCATCTCCGCAACACCATCATGCAGAACCTGCTGATCGTCAATGTTCCGAACGAGCATGCCGCGCGAGTCGCCGGCGACTTGACCGCGGCTGGCTTGCCGGTGCGCGCTTCCGCTTTTGCACGCGGCACCATAGCTTGCACCGGTTCGGAATTTTGCAAGTTGGCGCTGACAGAAACAAAGGGCTTCGCGCGCTGGCTTACGGAAGAGCTCGATCAGCGCCTGCCGGGGTTTCAGGAGCAGCTCAAGCTGCACATCACTGGATGCCCGAATAGTTGCGGGCAGCATTGGATCGCGGACATCGGCATCGAAGGCAAGAAGTTGAAGGTCGATGGACGGATGGTGGACGCGTATTACTTCTGCGTTGGGGGCAGCGTGGGGGAGTTTGCGTCGATTGCGCGGCCGGTAGGTTATCGGTGCGCGGCGTCCGAAGTGCCGGACGCCATCGAGCGGCTGCTGCGCGAATTCAACGGGCAGCGCGCGCCCGGCGAAAATCTGCGCCGCTTTTTCGCGCGCCACTCGAACGAGCAAATTCGCGGATGGCTGGCCGGAGAATTTGTCGCTCCAGTCGAACGCGACACCGCGGCCGGCCGCGTGCCGCTGGGAGTCGAAGGCTAGCATGAGCCTGTTGCCCATTTTCGTGAAGCTTCGCGATCGCCTGGTTGTGGTTGTCGGTGGCGGTGCTGTCGCGGAAGGGAAGATTGAGGGCCTTTTTGCAGCCGAGGCGCGCGTTCGCGTTGTCGCGCCGCAGGTGACGCCAGCCATCGGGCAATGGATCGCGCAGGGAAAAGTGGAATGGCGGGCGAAGAAGTTTGCCCCTTCGGACCTTGAAGGCGCGTATCTGGTGATTGCCGCTACTTCTGAGCCCGGAGTCAATGAAGCTGTTTTCAGCGAGGCTGACGCGCAGGGAATTCTGTGCAACGCCGTGGACGACATCGAGCACTGCCATTTTTACTATGGCTCGGTCGTGCAGCGCGGCAATCTGCAAATCGCTATTTCCACGAACGGCAGGAGTCCCGCGCTGGCGCAGCGCCTTCGTCTGCAGCTAGAAAAGCAATTTGGTCCCGAGTACGAGCTATGGCTCGAGTGGCTGGGCGCCACCCGCGAACTGCTGCGCGCCGGCGATGGCGGCGCGGATTCCAGAAAAGTTCTGCTGCACCATCTTGCGAGCCAATCGATGTTCGACCGTTTTTTTTCCGGAGGCGCGACGACAGCGTGCGAGGCGGGGACCGGCATGGGCAAGGTGTACTTGGTCGGCGCTGGTCCGGGAGATCCGGAACTCCTTACCGTGAAAGCGGCGCGTCTTCTCGCACGCGCTGGCATCGTGTTTCACGATTCGCTCGTCAGCCGTGAAATTCTGGACCTCATCGCACGCGATGCCGAGGTAATCGATGTAGGCAAGCGCTGCGGACAAAAGCTGCTTACGCAAGACGAAATCAATTCATTGCTGGTTTTCGCTGCCGCAAATCATGATTTCGTCATCCGCCTAAAGGGAGGCGACCCGCTTATCTTCGGCCGCGCCGGAGAAGAAATCGAGGCGCTGCGCAGCGCCGGCGTGGATTTTGAAGTCGTGTCGGGAATCACCGCGGCGCTCGGTGCGGCGGCCGCCGCCGGAATTTCGCTCACAGATCGCCGCGCTGCCTCGCAAGTCGCGATCACCACATTTTCGCGCGGCACGGAAGGCGGAACAATGGATTGGGGCGCAGTCACCAGTAGCACGACCCTCGCGCTGTATATGCCCGGGCCGGACTATGCGGAAGTGGCGCAGCGCTTGCGCGAAGGCGGCCTGCCGGACGACCTGCCGTGCGTGATCGTGTCGAATGCCACGGGTGCCGAGCAGCAAATTCGATGGACCAGCGTTGCGCGGTTGGCCCAGGAGGAAAAACTTCCTGCGCCGGCATTGATGATTGTCGGCCGCGTCGCTTCACGGAAGGTTCGAGAGATCAGCAAGGCGTTTTGGCACGGTGACCCGGACGGTCGTGATACGCCGCGCACTGCCGTAAGTTGAAGGGCCAATCAAGGAGAGAACCATGAGCACCAACGCAGAACCTCTGAATTCCCGGAAGACTTGGTTGTTATCGCTAGACAGTTGGGCGGTTGTGGCGGCGCTTCTCGCGGCCTTGCTGATCCGCGCCGGCGTATTCACGCGCGTGCCCTGGTAGGCCACCCGGATCTCAGGGAACCTTATCCAAGATTTCGCTACGAGAGGAAAACAATGGCGGACGCAATCGCACTACCTCAAGCAAGACCGGCGCAGCCTGCTCTGCAATTTCTTCGCGTAATTCCCGGCGTGCTGCTGCTCGCCGCGGTCGGTTATGCCGGCAAGCTACTCGAGCGCAACTTGGGGATCTACGCGAAAGCGCATCATTGGACATTCCCCAATATTGAGTACGTCCTGTGGGCCATCCTCATCGGCCTGGCAATTTCCAACACCGTAGGCGTGCCGCGGATCTTCCGCTCCGGCGTGGCAACTTACGAATTCTGGCTGAAGGCCGGCATCGTGCTGCTCGGCTCGCGATTTCTTTTGGGTGATGTACTGAAACTTGGTGGCGTCAGCCTCGCGCTCGTAGCCATTGAAATTGCTGTGGCGATTGCCTTCATGACGCTCCTCGGCAGTGCCTTCGGTCTGCGTCCTAAGCTTACTTCGCTGCTTGCGGTCGGCTCCGCGGTTTGCGGCGTAAGCGCCATCATCGCCACGCAAGGCGCCATCGAAGCGGATGATGAAGACTCTTCGTTCGCCATTGCAGCGATTCTCGCGCTCGGTGCGCTGTCGCTCTTCACCTTTCCGCTGATTGGCCACACGCTGCATCTCAGTGATCACGCCTACGGCCTCTGGGCGGGACTCGCGGTCGACAACACCGCGGAAGCAACTGCTGCGGGCGCGCTCTACTCCGATGCCGCCGGCAAGCTGGCCGTCCTCGCGAAGACCACGCGCAACGCCATGATCGGCTTCGTCGTGCTCGCCTATGCGATCTATTGGGCCAGCCGCGGCCAAGCCAAGACGGTGGGAAACAAAACGGCCTTCCTCTGGCAAAAATTCCCGAAGTTCGTTCTTGGCTTCCTGCTGATTTCCATTCTCGCGACGTACCATTTCTTCACCAAGGAGCAGACCACGGCGCTGGCGAATCTCTCGCGCTGGGCCTTTCTGCTGACCTTCGCCGGAGTAGGCCTGCGCACCAATTTCCGTGAAATGCGCAAGCAAGGTCTGCGCCCGTTCGCGGTGGGTGCCATCGGCGAAGTGGTCATCGCCGTCTTCACATTAGCGTTGGTAGCCGGAGCCGGAAAACTCTTCGGCTTCTAACTGGGTCAAAACAAAAAGGGGCGCATGCGCGCCCAATCGTCTCTATTACCTCGGTGCTCGGAGCTCTGTGTCCTCTGTGTTACGTCTTTGCCTCTCTCAAATTCCTAACACGTTCACGAGTTCCTTCACCGACGCGGCCGATTTCTGCAACGCTGTATTCTCCTCGGCGGTGAGCTTAATTTGAATGATTTCCTCAACACCCTTGGCGCCAAGCTTTACCGGGACGCCTACAAACAATCCCTTGATTCCATACTCGCCATCCAGATATACGGCGCAAGGCAAAATCTTCTTCTTGTCCTTCAGGATCGCTTGGACCATTTCGACCGCTGCCGCCGAAGGCGCGTAGTAAGCAGATCCCGTCTTCAGCAGATTCACTATCTCCGCTCCGCCCTTGCGCGTGCGCTCCACAATCGCGTCAATACGTGCCTTCGGCAGCAAATCCGGCAGCGGAATCCCCGCCACGGTGGAATAGCGCGGCAGCGGCACCATATCGTCGCCGTGCCCGCCAAGGACAAACGAATGCACGTTTTCCACGCTAACTTTGCATTCCATCGCCACAAACGTGCTCATGCGCGCGGAGTCCAGCACGCCGGCCATGCCCAGCACCCTATTCTTCGGAAATCCGCTGACCTTCCAAGCCGCTTGCGCCATGGCATCCAGCGGATTCGTCACCACGATGATGATGCAGTTCGGCGAGTGACGAACGATCTGCTCGACCACCGCTTTCACGACGTCGTAGTTGGCCTTCAGCAGATCGTCGCGGCTCATTCCCGGCTTGCGCGGAAATCCCGCGGTGATCACGACCACATCGCTATTTGCCGTTGCGCTGTAGTCTCCATTCGCCGTGGAAATTCCCGTCGCACGCGAGTCGGTTCTGGTGATCGGACCGGACTCCATCATGTCCAAGCCCTTACCAGTTGGAGGGCCATCCAGAATGTCCGTCAACACGACGTCGGCGAGTTCCATGTCTACAATTCGCTGCGCCGTGGTCGATCCCACAAACCCGCCACCCACCACCGTGACCTTCTTGCGCATCCGGTCAATCTCCTTATGAAATCATCTGATATCAATCGCAAGCTACCGCGCGACGGCGTGAGCCGCCATATTTTCAATGATCGCTGACGCGAACGCCGACGTACCCACTTTGGTCGCTCCAGGCATCAGGCGTTCCAGGTCATAGGTCACGCGCTTCTGCCGAATCGTTCGCGCGATGCCGTCCTCGATGAGCTGCGCCGCTTCTCCCCAACCCAAAAACTCGAACATCATCGCGCCCGAGAGCATCACCGAGCTGGGATTAATCACATCCTTGTCCGCATACTTCGGCGCGGTCCCGTGCGTGGCTTCAAACACGCCATATCCATCGCCAATATTCGAGCCCGGCGCCATGCCCAGCCCGCCAACCTGCGCCGCGCAAGCATCCGACAGATAATCGCCATTCAAGTTCGAAGTCGCCAGCACGCTGTACTCATCCGCGCGCAGCAAGACCTGCTGAAACACGGAGTCCGCGATGCGGTCATTGATCATCAGTTTCTTCTTCCACTGGCCATTGCCATGCGTCGCGTAGATTGCATCTAGGGTTCGCTTCACTTCCTCATAGATACTCTTCTTGAAAGAGTCGGTGGCCTGCTCCAGCCCCGGCTCGACCATGGCGCCGTTCTGCTCTACGGTCAGTGCCGGGTTCTTGTCCAGATTGTCGACGATCCAGCTCTCCCGCTCGGTCACCGTCTGCCCGCGAAATTCCTCCCGCGCCAGGTCGTATCCCCAATCGCGAAAGCCGCCTTCCGTAAATTTTTGGATGTTTCCCTTGTGCACTAGCGTCACGCTCTTGCGGCCATGAACCAACGCGTACTTGATCGCTCTCCGCACCAGCCGCTTCGTCCCAGTCGGCGAGATTGGCTTGATGCCTACGCCGGAATCCCAGCGAATCTGCTTCTTTCCGTCCTTCAGCATTTCGTTGTTCAAGAACTCCAACAACTTTTTGGCTTCTGGTGAGCCGGACTTCCACTCGATTCCGATATAAACGTCTTCCGTATTCTCCCGAAAGATGACAATGTCCATTTTCTCGGGATGTTTCACAGGGGAAGGAACTCCCTCGTAATAGCGCACCGGCCGCTCGCACGAATACAAATCCAGAATCTGCCGCAGCGCCACGTTCAGCGACCGAATACCGCCGCCCACCGGAGTAGTAAGCGGCCCTTTAATTGCGACGCGAAAATCGCGGATGGCATCCACCGTGTCGTTCGGCAACCACTCCTTGAATGCGTTGAAAGCTTTTTCTCCGGCGAAAACTTCAAACCACGCCACGCGCCGTTTGCCGCCATACGCGTGCTCCATTGCGGAGTCAAATACGCGGCGCGATGCCTTCCAGATGTCGCGGCCCGTTCCGTCGCCTTCAATGAAAGGAATGATCGGCGCGTCCGGCACGCGCAGTTCGCCGCCGCTGTATTCGATGCCTTTGCCACCGGCAGGAATGGTTTGTCCGTTGTACGAATTCTTCATGGGTTACGACCTCTTGCAAACGGTGTTGTTGTATTGCGGTTGCCAATCGGCAGAACCGACAAGAGTCCAGCGCGAATTAAAGAAGATACCACAACCGCACAAATCCCACGCGCCGCCGGAAAGCATGGAGGTATACTCGCGCGTGGCAGAGGTATCAGCGGAAGGAGAGATCATATGATGATGGATTGGAACGAGTATCACAAGCAGATCGGCGCCACCCTCGGTGAACTGATGAAACTCAGCCCGGATACGGTCCGCGGCTACCAAACGCTCAGCGCGGCGAATTCCAAAACAGGCAAGCTCGATGAGAAAACGCGGCAGTTGATCTCGCTCGCCTGCGCGGTGACCACGCGGTGCGACGGCTGCATCGTGGTGCACACCGAAGCGGCACTGAAAGCCGGCGCAGCAAAGGAAGAGATCGCGGAGGCTCTGGGCGTCGCGGTGTCGATGAACGCCGGTGCCGCGCTCATTTATTCGACGCGCGTGCTCGACGCTGTCAACGCGAAAAGCGCGCAATCCCACACGGCGTGAGCTCTCTTGTAGCGGGGCAGCACAATGCGCCACTACAGGGTGTTTCCTAGAACAAGTTCCACAAGAACTGGTTGTAGACTTCGTGGTGGAACTGCACCTCGGGCGCTTTGACGACGGTACCCAGTTGCCGGGGGCAGCGGTCCGCGGATGCGCGCTTCAAATCCGCGTAGCGCCCCTTCACGTCGGCGCCGAACAGCTTCGTTGTCCAATCGGCCTTCTCAAAGTTGTCGATGGCGGTATAAATGTTGTCCGGCAAATAGCGTTGCGCCTGGCGTAGATTTGTGATCTTTGCCGTTTCTCCGTCGAGGCCGGTCTTGAAGATGGAATACAAGACCATGTAAGGATTTGCGTCAGGGGCGACGGCACGTACCTCTGTACGCATGCTCCGCTCGTTGCCAATGGGAATGCGCACCATCGCTCCCCGGTCGACCGGTGAAGCCTTCAGCTGGTTTGGCGCCTCGAAATGGGGATCGAGCCGGCGATACGCGTTGACGCTTGAGCTGAATATGAGGCAAATGTCATTCCCGTGGGTCAGGATGCGGTCCACGAACTCCCAGCCCAACTTGCTGAGCTTCTCTTCTCCCTTCGGGTCCCAGAAAAGATTCTTGCCGTTCTTACTGACCGAAACGTTGGTGTGCATGCCGCTACCGTTCACGCCCACCACCGGCTTGGGAAGAAAGCACGCCGTCAAGCCCATGTTGGTGGCCACCTGCCGGCAAATCAGCTTGTAGAGCTGAATCTGATCGGCGGCCGCGACAACTTCACCATAGCTGTAGTTGATCTCGAATTGCGATGGCGCGACCTCCGGATGATCCTTTTCATTCTGGAAGCCCATCGCACGCTGTACTTCCGCGGTCGTATCGATGAAAGTACGCAGCGGATCGCCTGGCAATGAATGGTAGTAGCCGCCGGTGTTGACATACTCAAACTTGAGCGTCTCATAATAGCGGCGTTCCGCGTCGGAACCTCTGAACAGAAAACCTTCGATTTCGTTGGCGGCGTTTAGCGTGTAACCTTTCTTTTCGTGTAGATCGTCGGCGTAGCCTTTCAGCAGGCCGCGAATATCCGCCGAATACGGCGTGCCATCCTTATCGATCACCTGCCCGAAAACAAGGATCTTTCCCGAGCCAAACACATCCGCCGGAGCCCAGTAAAAAGCGCCCCAGTCCATGGCCAGGCGTAAGTCGCTTTCTCGCTGCGCGGTGAACCCGCGGATCGAAGAGCCGTCAAACGTCAAGTTGTCCCAGCTCTTGATCAGGAACTTTTTGTCGTAATCGAGCATGTGCAAGCGGCCTTCCAGGTCGCTGAACAACACGGTCACGGCCTTGATGCGCTTTTCGTCGGTCAAATACTTGAGGCGCTCTTCCTGCACTTTTTGCGGCGCAACACGATCCAGGCGCTGCTTCTTGGCCTTTAGGTTCAGCTCTTCCAGTTCATCGTACGGGAGCGCCAAAAAATTACGCAGTTCGGTCGACATGAGTCTCCTCAAATTGAGTTGTTGATGAATTCGGCGATGTGATCTGGGGCGGCAAATTCACGGTTATGTAGCCATTAAGGTATCGCGCCGTGTTTCCAAGCGTCAAATCGAAAAGCCCGCTTCTTTCAACGGAAAAATGAATCGCGCAAATCATTTTTTCCGATATGGTACCAAAGACCGTTAGTCGTAATACTCCTGCCCCAGGTGCGTGATCAAATCCTCGCCCATCATCCAGCGCAACGTGTTCTTCAGCTTCATCAACTGTATGAACAGATCGTGCTCGGGATACAAGTCCGGCGCGGTCATCGGCGACTTGAAGTAGAAGCTCAGCCACTCCTGGATGCCGCGCATCCCGGCGCGCTGCGCCAAATCCAGGAACAAAACCAGATCCAGGACAATGGGAGCGGCAAGAATCGAATCGCGGCACAAAAAATCCACTTTGATCTGCATGGGATAACCAAGCCATCCGAAGATGTCGATGTTGTCCCAGCCTTCCTTGTTGTCTCCGCGCGGCGGATAGTAGTTGATGCGCACCTTGTGAAAGACCTTGCCATACAGCATGGGGTAAAGCTGCGGCTGCAAAATGTATTCGAGCGCGCCCAGCTTCGATTCTTCCTTTGTCTTGAAGGATCCGGGATCATCGAGTACTTCGCCGTCGCGATTGCCCAAAATATTCGTCGAGTACCATCCATCCAGCCCGAGCATGCGCGCCTTGAACGCCGGCGCGAGCACGGTCTTCATCATGGTCTGCCCGGTTTTGAAGTCCTTGCCGCAAATTGCGACGTTGTGCTCCAGCGCAAGCTGCTGGATGGCGGGAATATCCACGGTCAGGTTCGGCGCGCCATTCGCGAACGGCACGCCGCTGGTCACCGATGCCCACGCATACAGCATCGATGGCGCAATCGCCGGGTGATTGGCCTTCATGGCTTCCACAAATTTCTCCGGGGTAGAGTGCACCTCTTCCGGCTTGATAAACACTTCTGTCGAACCACACCAGCAAGTCACCAAACGCGACACGCGCTTGGTCTTTCGAAAATTCTCGATGTCGTCCTTGATCTGTGTCGCTAGGTCGTACTTGTTCTTGCCTTTCTTAACGTGCGTGCCGTCCAGCCTCTTTACGTACTCGCGGTCGAACGCCGCCCTCATTGGCGAAATGCCGGAAAGAAATGGCTTCACCTTCTCCAGATCCTTTTCGCTCAACACCCCGGCTTTGCTAGCCGCCTGATAGGCGTTGTCTTTGAATATGTCCCAGCCGCCGAACACCAGGTCTTTCAGATCGCTCAGCGGAACAAATTTTTTGATCAGCGGCGAGCGCGCATCCGTGCGCTTTCCGAGGCGGATCGTGCTGAGCTGCGTCAGCGAACCCACCGGCTGGGCCTTGCCTTTGCGCACCAACTCCACGCCGGCCATGAACGTTGTGCTGACCGCGCCCATCCCCGGCAACAGCACCCCCAATTTGCCCTTAGGCAGCGCAATCTTTCCTGGTTTTTCCATTCCGCTCCTTCTTCAGCTTGCATCTCGTTTGGACTCGCTCGGTCGGCTGGACTTGCTGCCAACGGAAAGTAGTTTCGACGCCAGGCATAGCGAGGGACAACGCTCGCCCCTTGGCTCCACCGCGAGTTTGCACCGAACAAGCCAGTAATGATGCGTGAACACTGCCCGTTTTGCAAATTATTGACCCAGAAACCATCGCGTTGTGCGCCCTTGGCCCTAGGGCTGTGGAGGCCCCTCACGTCTCAGGGTCCGTACCCTGAACCCTGTATTACATGTTAGTGATTGACACAAAACTTATTCCGGGTTAGATAGTATGTTATATCATAGCAGGTAGGGTGAGCATGGCACGCACTGCCTCAGGGGTGGCGTCGAACCTCGCTAGGCACTTTGTTCCTGACAGGACCATCGGTCAGCCGCATGGCTTACTGAGCGCTCTCTTCCAGAGCTCTGCCGTTGGTGTGGCCATTTGTGATCGCCAGCTCCGCTTCCGCGCCGTCAACAATGCGTTAGCTTCCATGAACGGTATTCCCGCGGCTGCGCATATTGGTCAGACTATACATGCTGTCCTTGGAAGGGCTGCCGCGAAAGTTCAACCTGCCTTCGAGCACGTGTTCACCACCGGACAGTTGCTATCGAACTTTGAATTGACCGCGGAACTACCGTCGAGGGGAGCAAAAGGCTATTGGAACGGTAGCTACTTCCCGATCAAGGATCATAGCGGCCAGGTCCAGCACGTCGGCGCGATTGTCCTGGAGCTGACAAAACGCAACGGACTCGAGGCTTCGCTTCTCCGTCTAGCGGACAAATTGACCAGCATGCACTCTGCGCTGCGCAGCCATCTAAGTGCGCTCGCGACGCCGGGTTCCGGCAACGGTTGCAGAGCTCTGGGCGATGTTTTCGCAAGCACCCTGGGATTGTTGGAAAGCTGCGTGTCGGAAACGCGTGCCATTTCGCGACTGCTGCATGATGCTCTGCCCGCGACGGCGCTTCGGCCGACTCGCCCTTCTCATGCTGAGCGGCTCGAGCTAGTGGAAGGGCAAGACTTTGCTGCAATCCAGCCAATCGAGGACGAACTGAATTACGTCAGCCCACTCTCTTCACGCGAGCGAGAGGTTGTCGTGCTCCTCGCAATCGGGAAGACGAACAAGGAGACAGCGGAGAAACTCGGAATCAGTACTAGAACGGCAGAAAGTCACCGCGCCAAAATCATGCTAAAGCTCGGCCTGCATTCTCTTAGCGACCTCGTCCGCTACGCGATACGCAGCCACCTTATTGACGCTTGACGTTTCGCCAGTATTTCCTCGCCCTTCGTCATCGCCAACTCTCCGTAATACTACTGACGTAATTGCCGGTATTTACAATTCTCAAGCGGCCCCGCCAATATCCGTCGCACAAAGGAGCCCTTCCCATGGAACATTTCCTTATTTGCGGCAACCCCTTTTGCCGTTTCGTCCTCGATTTGCAGGAACTGCGAAAGCCTCTCCGCCGGGCGCCGTTATTGCTCGAGGAATGCCCGGAGTGCGGCGCGCAGTGGTCGGCCACTTGCCCGTTCTGCGCGGAACCCTTGAGCGTAATGTGGCACGGCCACCACGCGCTCTGCGCGCACTGCCATCGTCAGTTTCACACACCCGCCGCTGCGTAGCGCAGCAACCCGCGGCGGCTGTGCCATCCCGCGTATGTCGCCGCTAGAGGTGTGCGTTCAAGCGACACCTTCACAACCACAGAAGCCCTACCCACGCTTCCAATTCTTCGCTACACTCACCCACCATGTCTCACCTATCACGCCGCAACTTGCTTAAAACTGTAATTTCTGGAGCCACTATGGCTGCGCTTCCATCCCTATCTTCGTCTTCATCGGCCCAACAAAACACTCCTGTTCACCGCAAGGGACAAATCCGCCAATCCGCATCGCGCTGGTGCTATAAGTCCATTCCCCTGGAAAAGCTTTGCGCGTACGGCGCCGAGATCGGACTGAAGGGTATCGACCTGCTGAATGTCGATGAGTGGGAAGTGCCCCGGCGCTACGGCCTGATTTGCAGCATGGGTTACGCAGGTGGCGGGGAAATTGCCAGCGCCCTCAATCGCGTGGAGAATCACGAGAAAATTGAAGCAGCTTTTCGCAAGAACATTCCGCTCGCCGCAAAGTTTGGCGTGCCCAACGTGATCACTTTTTCCGGGAATCGGGCTGGTATGTCCGATGAGGAAGGCGCGAAAAATACCGTCGCGGGACTCAACCGGCTGAAAAAAATCGGCGAAGACAACGGCGTGACCATCTGCATCGAGTTGCTCAACAGCAAGGTCGACCACAGGGATTACATGTGCGACCACACGATTTGGGGCTTGCAAGTGGTGCAAGCGGTGAACTCGCCGCGCGTCAAGCTGCTCTACGACATCTATCACATGCAGATCATGGAAGGGGATTTGGTCGCGACCATCCAAAAGAACATTGACTGGCTCGGACACTTCCATACCGGCGGAGTTCCGCATCGCCACGAACTCGATGGCACGCAAGAAGTACAATGGGATGGCGTGATGCGCGGCATCGCGGCGACGAACTATCACGGCTACGTCGCTCACGAGTTCGTGCCTACGCGCGACCCGCTAACTTCGCTTCGCCAAGCCGTCGACCTCTGCGACGTCTAGTCGGACGCTGGCGCGAGCAAGCCTACATTTCGTAATCGAGCTCTGCAGCCAATTTTAACAGCGGCATTAGCCAATCAACGAGCTTCTGGTGTACCGGGTGCGGCGAGTACGCATCCAACGCGGCTTTGTCCCGGAATTTCATGACGCCGCCGTGCGTGAATCCCTGCGAGCGCGGGGAAATATTAGCGCCATAGCTGGTCTCGAGCAGCCCCGGGATCTGCCCCTGCAAGGCGTGAATCTCTCGCGCCGCCCGGTCCTTCATTTCTGTCGTAACGCTTGGCTGCCATTGAAACAAAAACGTGTGAATGTACATGTTCCGCGGCGTTCTCCCTCTGGAATCTACTTACAAATCGACTCGAGTATCGCACGGAAGTAAGCCCCTCCAGTGCATCTTGCATGGGCACAGCCGCATAGGGCTATTTGATTTTCGACAGGGCTTCGATCTGCTGTTTCGCCCACATGTCTTCAGGATGGAGTTCCAACACTTTGCGGTAGTCGGCGATGGCTTTGTCGATTTGTCCATTGGCTTGATGGGTCATGGCCAGCATATGGTAGGACCACACGGAATCCGGGTGATTTTCAGCGAAATTCAAGTCCATGATGGCCAGCGCATCGCCATTCTTTTTCTTGGCCAGGAGGGATTCAGTGAGCTGGTTTAGGGATGTCTCGCCGAAATCGTACTGTCCGCTGCCGTAATATTTGCGACGTAGCTCATGGTACAGCGCGATGGTTTTCTCCACGCCATCCTTCTCCAGGCTCCCTGCGAGAACGGCGTCGAGCGGCTGGGGCCGCGTCAGGCCGTGATGGCATGTAACACATTGCACCTCAATTGCCGGCGTGTCGGGCGGCGCCTTGATCACTTTGCTGATGTAATCGTGGTTGACGGCGGCAACCATCTGCAGCATGACTCGCGCGGTTTTCTTGGCGTCCTTGTCGTCGGCCGGGAAGTCCAAGCCTTTTTCCGGCGCTTTTTTTTCTACGTGGCAGTGATCGCAGCGCACGCCGAGCGCGAAGGCAAAGCCGCGCATGGTGGATTCCAGCTCACGCTTGGAAATGTCCTTGGGCAGCGCTTTCAAGTTCGTGAATTTATCAGGGAACTGCGCCGCCGCCGGAGTGCAGGCCAAAAGAACGATCGCGAGTAAACTCCACCTCCGCAAACTGCTATTTGCCATGTCGTCCAACCCCCCGCGCGGATGACGAATTCTAAATCAAATCCGACTGGACACATCGTGAATTTGGCCTCTACGCAAATGTCGCTTAGCGCTTGCTGGCCACTCCATAGGGCCTTGGCCGTTCACTTCAGGGTTGAAGTTGGATTGCGTCCTTGGGTGCTCATATTGCGAGCCAAGAACGGCTGGCCAGCAAAGTGGTTCCGCGGCGGCTCCAGCGACCGCACAATAAGGCTACGCCATTTACGAAGTAGAGGTGTTGGCCTTGGGTCAGGAAACGAAAACGGTGAAGCGGAGATTTGCCCGCGTGTCGCTGCCGAAAGGCATGCTTGTCGCGTGGCAGCACAGCGGCGGGCGTGCGGTGTCGCGCATAGCGACGCTGGGTCTGGGCGGATTGTTTATTGCCGCGCCCGATCCGCCGCCCGCCGGCACCGTGATGAAGATTGTGTTTGATGTACCTAGCGGGGAAGTGCGCGCGCGAGCGATCGTGAAAAATGTGAAAGCTGGCCAAGGCATGGCCGTCGCCTTCATCGACATGGGCTACCCAGACCGCGCGCGGCTCGATCAACTATTGAAAAAACTGGCGTGAGAAATCCTAGGTTGCGGCGGCGCGCTCGGCGTTGAGGGCGGCGCCGATGATGCCGACTTCATCGCTGGTGGGCACGACCTCAAACCGGCTGCCCTGCAGCGGGCTCATTTTCACCATCTCGTGAACGAAGCGGTCGAGCAGCGCAATGTCGATGAACTTGGCATTGGGTCCGGTGATGTAAAACTGGCCGGGACCGTCCATGTGAATGCTAGTAGCGGTGGCGGCGGCCAGCGCGCGATGACAGAGCGTTACGAATTCGGAGCAGCGTGCGTCGCCGGTGCGGGCGTTGGCAAAAACCTCTTCCGGCTCGAGATCGAGAAAGCGCAAGCGCATCGAGCGATGACCGACGATGCCTTCTAGGTGCCCGCGTCCGCCGCACCCGCAAAGGTTCTCTTTGGGATCCAGCGTTACGACAGAGTGCCCGCCCTCCCACACGCCTTCGCGCCAGGGATAGCGGCCGAAGCCCACACCGTTTCCTAGTGTCCACACGCGAATCAGTTTTTGCAGCTTCTCATGCGTAGCGGCAATGCCCGCGGCCATGGCGTCGGCGTCATTGAAAACGCGAACGGGAGCAGATAAGCCGCGTGCGGAGAGCGCCGCCTGCAAATTGAAACCCTTCACCTGATGCAGGTTGGGAGAATCCTCGATGATTCCGTCGCGAATCACTCCAGGAAATCCGAGCCCAATAGCGCTAATCTTCTGGCCCTTTGCCGCGGCATCGATTTGCTGCCTGATGCAGTCGCCGATGTTTTCCGCGGGCATGGATTGCAAAGCGTCGAGCGAAGCGCCCTGCTCTGGATAGAGATTAAGCGTGCCCACGAGTTTGTTGTTCTCAACGAGGCCGACCGCGATGTGTTCCATTACGAGTACGCCGACGGATTTGGCCATGGTTGCCGTTTACCTCAGTTTGTTAAGACCGTTGAAGGCGGCGGCTTTGTAGCATTCCGCCAGCGTCGGGTAGTTGAAGACGGCGTCCGCGAAATACTCGACGGTGCCTTTAAAAGCAAAAACAGCTTGTCCGATGTGCAGCAGCTCGGACGCGCCTTCTCCGACAATGTGCACTCCGAGCAATTCTTTGGAATCGGGATCGAAAATCAACTTTAGACGCCCAGTGGTGTCTCCGCGAATCTGGCCGCGCGCGATTTCCCTGAAAAATGCGATGCCCACTTCATAGGGAACGCCCTCTTCGGTGAGTTGCTCTTCGGTTTTGCCGATAAAAGAAATTTCTGGAATGGTGTAAATGCCATAAGGATAGTTGGCGCGATTGGAATGGATGGGAACGCCGAAAGCGTTGGCGGCGGCGATGCGGCCTTGCTCCATGGAGACCGAGCCAAGGCTGGGAAATCCGATGACGTCGCCGACCGCGAAGATGTGCGGCTGCTTGGTGCGGTAATCGTTGTCGACGGCAATGCGTCCGCGCGAGTCGGCCTCCAGGCCGGCGGCGGCCAGATTCAATTCGTCGACGTTACCCTGCCGGCCGACCGCATACAGCAGTGCGTCGCCAGAAACCTTTTTCTTGCTCTTCAGTACGGCGGCGACTCCGTTGTCGGGAGTTTCTTCGACGCTTTCCACTTCTTCGTTCAGGCGCATGGTGACGCGCCGGTCGCGCAAGTGGTAACAGAGCGCCTCCACCATTTCGGAATCCGCAAATTCGAGAAGGCGCGGACGCTTTTCAATCAACGTGACGCGCACGCCTAGCGTCGCGAACATGCATGTGTATTCGACGCCGATTACGCCGCCGCCCACCACGATCAGCGTCTTGGGAATTTCCGGCATGCTCAGGATCTGGTCGCTGTTGATGATGTTGCGGTTGTTAAAGGGAACGAGAGTAGATTCCGCCGGCTTGGTGCCCGTGCCGATGATGACGTTGGCGGCTTCGTAGTCCGACTGATTCTTGGAGCTCACCACGTGAATGTGCGTGGGGTCGCTGAAGCTGGCGACTCCGGTAAGGACTTCGATGCCATTGCGCGAAAGTTGCGCGCGAATGACATCGACTTCGGTTTTGATGACGTGCTGCGCGCGGAAGGAAAGATCGGCCATGGTGATCTGATCCTTCACGCGATAGTTCACGCCGTAGATGTTTTGGTAGTAGAAGCCGGAGAGGTGCAGCACCGCTTCGCGAATCGTTTTGCTCGGAATCGTCCCGGTGTTGATGGCCGTGCCGCCGACGACTTCGAGCTTTTCGACCAGCGCGACGCGCTTGCCGAACTTGGCCGCCTGAATCGCCGCGCGCTGGCCCGCCGGCCCGGAACCAATGACGATGAGGTCGTACTTTTCCATGGCGAGAGGTCAATCGAGGCGGGAAGTATATCACCCTTAAAATTGCCTCGGTGGCTCGGGCGGCAATCGCGCGTCAGTGCGTCCGTTTCCGCCCGGGTTTCACGATCATTGCGATTGATGCGTTCCTTCTTTGTTGACCCCTGGCGAAACCAGTTATTCCACATAGACCATTAAGAGCACTCCGAGAACGACCAGGAGCGTTGGAAAAAGACGCTCGAAGAAGGGCTGCCACGCAGACGGCTTTTCCGCCAATCCCTTCGACAAAGCAATCCCAAATCCCGTCACCGCAAAGCTGAGATGTTCGGATTGAATTCGCCGCATGACCTGCATGTGATCGGGGCCATGCATGCCCGCTTGATGATCATGAAAAAAGAGCATCAAAGATCCGGCCGCCGCAACGATCGGAAAAACCCAGTCGGACCACCCTGCTTTCAGGAGCCCGCGTTCGCGCTGCAGTTCGATGAGACCAAGACTGAGCAACAGAACGGCAAATACCTTGTGCTGCAAAACCTCCGCGTGGTGAGTAAGTCCGAAATACCAGCTCTGCGAACCGAAAGGCCAGAGTTCGGTGTCGCTGAAAATAAGCAGGAAAATGCCCGAAGCAAGAAAACAGATTGGCCACACATGGCGAGCAACAGCCCAGCGCTGCCGAATGCTTCCGTCGGCCAGAATCAAGAGCCCAGCGACCAGGACTAGAAACCCCGCCAGGTGGTGATTAAACTCGCTCTCGCGTTTCCAGGCCAGAAGTGCTGTTTGGGTCGCGGCATCGACGGGGCTGTCCATGGGCATGGACATTCCGTCGTGCATCCCGTGCATAGCGTCATCTTCCGCGCGAAGAGCCAATTGAGGTGCCAGGAGAAAAGAGGCTATAGCCGCGAGAACCACGGCCAAAATTGATTGCCGGAGAAAGCGTCTTACGTCGCGCATAACCCATCGCATGGGAATTGGATTCAGCAGGTCGTCACGGGTTACACCTGTTTTAACAGGTTAAGGTTACGCCGGGAGGAGGTTTGCTATTGACGCCGGTGGGTACCCGCAGCGATCGAGCTGGTGAGGGTAATTGCAAGCAGCGAGAGGATCGCGAGGGTCAGAGCAAAGATGATCATGACATCTCCCTCTTTCTCAGGTGGCACGCGGGTAACCAAAGATCTCCCTTTGTTTTCAAGCAATTGAGGGGCACCAAGGCGCCCTGGGTGGGCACAAAAATAGACAAATGTCGCCGTAGGACCACATTTTTTTCACGCTACAGTATTTTGGTAATAGTGGTAACAGGACTAGCTTATCCACAGCTCGCGGCGTCTCGCTAGGAAGACTTGCTGAGCCGGATGGACCCGTCGCCGGTGTGAATCGTCAAGGACTGCCCACCGCCGTTCATCTTGCCGTGGATTTGCGAATTGCTGAAGGTGCCTTCCACTGTTACGGGGATTGCCAGGCTTATGTGCCCGTCATTCGTGCTGGCGTCGATGTTGGCCTGCAAATCGGCAGGTAGAACCATGTCCACGCTTCCGTCCCCGGTTCGGATGCTCCAGCCGCCAGTCAGTTTCGAGCCAGGCTCGACTCGCGCGTCGATGCTACCGTCTCCCGTCTTCACATTGAGCGCGTCCAGTCGGCCATCGATTTTGATGTGCCCATCTCCGGAATTGGCATCCAAGCGGCCGTCAAGATTCCGCGCTTCGATGTGTCCGTCCCCGGTATGCAGCCGGATATCCCCCTTGGCACCCTCCACAGTGATGCTGCCGTCGCCGGTGTCGATATCCACATTGCCGTCAACGGCCTGCACGCGCACCGAGCCGTCGCCGGTATGAATCTTTACGTGACCGCGGAGCGGCTGCGTCTCAACGGAGCCGTCTCCCGTGTCTATCTGCAGGTCGGCATCCTTGGGCATGCGGACCTCAATGCGCGGCCCGCGATGCCCGCGCCCCCAGGAAAAGCCCCAGTGTCCCGTAACGCGCGCGTTAACCTGCACGCTGTCGCCATCCTGCCGAGAATCGATATGCAAATTCTTGTTCAGCTCGTACCCCTCGTAGATGACACGAAACTCGACCTGTTTTGAGTCTCCCGTGGCTATTCGCACAGAACCGTCGTTGGTGTCGACGCGGACCTGGGCCCGGCCGGAGATGGTATACGACTTGGCCCATTCCTCGGCCCGGGCACCGGGCGTCAGAGTCGTGGCGGCCAAAAGGGTGGCGCAGGCAAGACCCAGACGAGCGGCGGTGAGGCGTGTGGCCATATTCATAGATGAGATTCCTCCGTAAGCGCTGCTTCTAAGACAAGATACGCCAATCCTCCGGAAAATGTTCCGAGCCATTCTCCTCGTTAGCGCTTTGCGGCGGCGTGCTTCGTGCCGGCGCTGGTTGGCTTGGGCCGGAGAGCAGCCAGGAATTTGTCGACCGGCAATGTGTTGATCACGTTGGCTTTCTCCAGCCAGCCGCGCCGGGCCATGGTCACACCGTAGCCGATGAAGGGAAGATGCAAGGTGTTATGGGCATCGCTCGAAATGACCACCTTGACTCCGCGCTCCTTGCACATCCGCAAATACACGTCGGTCAGATCGAGACGGTCGGGGTAGGAGTTGCACTCCATGGCCACCCCGTGCTTTGCGGCGGCATCCAGCACCTTGCCCATGTCGTACTCGAATGCCTCGCGCCGCAGCAACAGCCGCCCAGTGGGGTGCCCGATAATCTGCGTGTAGGGATTTTCGATGGCGGCAAGCATGCGCTCGGTCATCGCCGCGCCGATCATGCTATTGGTCTACCTGCGGTTCCGCTCGCGCGAGTCCTGGTGGCTCTGCGTGCTGCTGTCGCTGGCGGTCCTCGCACTCCTCTACGGCGTATTCCAAATCGCTCTTGGCGTCGAGCTGTTCGAAGGGCTGGCGACGCCGCAGATCAAGGATGTGACGCCAAACAAAAATATGCTGACGATAAAAGTACGTTTTCTGCCAAACCGGTCTGCCAATGTTCCGGTCGCCATCAGGACGGTCGTACAAGCGATCGTGTAGGCATTCATAATCCATTGCATTTGTTTGAAATTGCCCTGCAACACTTTTTCCAAAGTTGGAAGTATCGTCGGAACGCTGGAGATCTCCAGGCCGAACATCAGCGAAGCCAGGCAAACAGCAGCCAATGCGATTGTGTTTTTAGGTGCTAGAGAGAGAAGCATGAGACCCATTCTGAATGATTTGGTTTCATGATGGAAATGATTTTATTTCCTACAATTTATTAATTATTGTCATCTATACTGTAAACATGGACTTCGATCCGACGCTATTGCGTGCCCTTGTAGCTGTCAGGGAAACGGGAGGTTTCACGCGCGCCGCACAGCGGCTGCATCTGACCCAGTCTGCGATCAGTCACCAGATACGGCGTCTCGAAGAGCAGGTTGGAAGGCCGCTGCTACACCGCACAACACGGAGTCTGACCTTGACTGAGGACGG
>Ga0137418_10000653_pt1 | contig 31203 bp, 31 predicted proteins | sample CZODoug3_1_2_16f_FD_122242 | JGI IMG/M metagenome (GOLD analysis project Ga0137418, IMG submission 122242) | Vadose zone soil fungal communities from Angelo Coast Range Reserve, California, USA - CZODoug3_1_2_16fungal (Hybrid Assembly) | ecosystem: Environmental > Terrestrial > Soil > Vadose... | reverse complement strand
CACTTCCAGGTCGGATGAGTCGTCGCGTACCCGATGAAGCGCGTGAAGGCGATCATCGACTTGGGCAAGAAATGCTCGCTCTCGTGCGGCGCGGGCAGGTAACAGATCATGATCGGGTGCAGCAGCTCGACGGTCGCCAGGATCGCGGTGACCCAGAACGCGCCGAAGATGGCCAGGTCGCGCATCTGCGGGATCGAAGTCACGAGGATCACGAGCAGACCGCCGACGTCGACCAGGATGCCGAGCGTTCCGGGCACGAGCACTTCCGCCATCGCGACCGTGGCCGCCTCGACCTTGGCGACGTTCGGGTCCTTGTAGACCGGCAGGAGGAGCTCGTAGTCCTCGAAGAAGCGCTCGGCCATCTGCACGGTGTGCGAGACGGCGCGCGCGGTGATGATCATGGGTATGACGAGCACCAGCGGATCGAAGGCGATGTGCGTCCAGCCGGTGAAGCCGAGCCCCCAAATGACGGTGATGATCGCGGCGATGAACGGGATCAGCACGCCGTGCAGGCTGTCTATCCCGGCAACGTCTGCGCGCCCCCTTGCGTCGAATCAAGTACACGCCGGTAGCACAGAATTCATTCTGGGCCCCCGAAGCCCACACCAAGGTGCTGACGACGTGAGGCAAATGCAGATTCCTTGTCGACTTTGTTTGTTGTTCTCGTTCGTCGCTCTAGCCTTCGCCGCGTCCCCGGCTCTCGCCCAGACCCCCGACGGCCCCATGGTCCCGCGCCCGGACATCCCCATTCAACAAGCCCCCCCCCGCTCCGACACCACCATCAAGTCCAAAGTCGTCCTCGTCAACGCTCCCGTCACCGTCCGCGACTCCAAAGATCAGATCGTCACCAGCCTCGCCGCCGCCGATTTTCGCCTCACCGACCACGGCGTCCCGCAAACCATCTCTCACTTTGACGTCGGCACCGACCCGCTCTCTCTCGTCGTCCTCATCGAAACCAGCTCCCGCGTCGCGCCCCTACTCCCCGCCGTACAAAAGTCCGGCATCCTCATCACCGAAACCATTCTCGGCGCTAACGGCGAAGCCGCCATCGTCGGCTTCAACGACACCATCGACAAGCTGCTTCCGTTCTCAAAGAATCCCGACAAGATCCAAAGCACTGTCGCGCATATCCAATCCAGTACGTCCGGCTCGCGTCTTTATGACGCCATGGGTATCGGAGTCGAAATGCTCAACGCTGCGCCTGAACCTGCAGCGGATACTCCCGGACGCCGCCGCGTCCTCCTTGTCGTCTCCGAAGCCACCGATGTTGGCAGCCAGGCAAAACTCGGCGAAGTCCTTCGCAAAGCGCAACTCGCCAACGTCACCATCTACAGCGTCGGCCTCTCCTCCACGCGCGCCCTTCTCCAGCAAGAGCCGAAAAATAATCACATCGACATCGCTCCGCCCGGCACCTATCCGCTGCCGCCGATTCCCGGCAAACCGCCCGTTCCGGAAGAAGAAGACCCGCGCTTGAACAACACTGTGGACTTAATGGCTCTCGCCGTCTGGGCCGTCAGCCATATCGCCGATAAAGTAAGCGCACACGCGCTCGAAGTCGCCGCTGTCGCCACGGGCGGCGCACACTTCGCCACTTTCAAGGACCGCACGATCGAAAAAGCTTTCGACGAAATCGGCGGCGAACTCCACACCCAATACACGCTCGGCTATTCACCCGCCGGCACCACCGAAGACGGCTACCACGAAATCAAGGTCACCCTCGCCGATGCCAAATACCGCAATCTAAAACTCCGCTCCCGCCCCGGCTACTACGTCGCCGCAACCGACGAATAAGAATTCTCCTCCCGCCGCCGTTGGGGGGCGCCTTCTTATCCCGAGTCGAGCGCAGCCGAGGGACCGAAGCCCGGCTTCTTTTGGACCGCTGCGGCCAGACGCAGCTCTTACGGCGTAACGACGAAACCAGCTGTTTCCGTTTGCCACGCCGTCAAATTTGGCGGCGGCCTTCCGAGGCCGACTTCTTCGCTGTAACATTCACCGCATGAACTCGCCCGAGGCAAAGCTGTTTCACGTCCGCCTCGCCGCTCAAGGAGACGTCCCCGCCCTCCACGCCCTAATCGAATCCTCCGTCCGCGTCCTCCAGGCCAACGACTACACTCCCGCACAAATCGAAGGCGCTCTCGGCACCGTTCTCGGCCTCGACACCCAACTCCTCGCCGACCAAACCTATTTCGTAGCGGAAACAACCGCCAGCTCCGGCGCAAAAATCATCGTCGCCTGCGGCGGCTGGAGCAAACGCAAAACCCTTTACGGCGCCGATCAATGGACCGATCGGCACGACGAACTTCTCGACCCGCGTAGCGACGCGGCCAAAATACGCGCATTCTTCATTCATCCAGACTGGGCTCGGCGCGGGGTTGGTACGTTTCTCCTCGACGCCTGCGAAAACGCCGCGAAGGCCGCCGGCTTCTCGCGCTTCGAGATGGGCGCAACTCTTACCGGCGCGAAACTCTTCCGCGCCCGGGGTTATCTGCCTGTGAGGAACCTGGAAGTAGCTCTTGGCAACGGTGAGTCGCTACCGATTATTCAGATGGAAAAACACGCCTAAGATTGGAGTTCGCCGGCGTGTTTGTTTATGGAAGTTGTGAACCTACGTTCCCGTGTGCTTTTTTCTTACCAGCGTTGGCCGGTTCTTCGCATGCTCGCTCATCCGCTTAATTTGACGATCGAACACCGCCTGCGCAATCTTGTGTGTGAAAAACGTCTTGTTCGAACGCAAGGCATCAACGGCCGCGATTAAGTCGCGCATCGCATCCGACTTCAGCACATAGCCCCTCGCGCCTGAATCCAGCACTTGCTGAATTACGTCTTGCGAATCGTGCACCGAAAGAATCAAAATTTTCGTTCGGCCGCCCCGTCCCATAATCTCTCGCGCCGCGTCCAAGCCATTCATTCTCGGCATGCTGATGTCCAACAGGGCGATATCCGGCTCCAACAAGAGAACTTTCTCGACCGCTTCCTTCCCGTCGCCCGCTTCCCCTACCACTGACCATCCGAACTGCGATTCCAGCAAGTTTCGCAGTCCAAAACGTACAATTTCGTGGTCGTCAGCCAAGAAAAGGCGCAGCGGAACCATCGTCGCTCACCTCACAACTTTCCCCACTCCGAAAGCCCGTTGGGCTGAACGAACTTTTCATTCACACCGGCGCTACTAGAACGAATAGCACAATAGCTCCTAAATGAATATCGGGCGTTTACTGCATACTTTCGCCCAGCCCCCTCGTTTTGCCGATTGGGAGCACACCAAGACTTCGTTTGCGGAACGACAAACGGAAAAAGAGGAAGCTGTCGCTTCCTCTTTTTCCGTAATCCTCTCCCACAAGGAGTTCTACTCAACTCCTCCCGCGCCGCGCCGCATCGTGCGTTCGGTCGACTTATCCACCGAAGCTTCGCCGGTCGATGAAACGTCCTCACCACCGGTGCGCTCGATAATTTCCTTCGCGCGTTTCACTTCGTCGGAGGTGGAGCAATGCACAGAAAGAAGGATTCCGCCCTTCTGAATCCGCCCTTCATATCGCTTTGCTTCGTACTCAGGGATTCCCATTCCCACCAACGCGCCCGTGATGCCGCCAATTGCGCCACCAACTCCGATTCCGGCCAGAGTGGCCATAATTGGGCCGGCGGCAATCAGTGGTCCTACGCCCGGAATGGCCAGGGCCCCGATACCTGCAAGCAGCCCTAGCGTGCCGCCCAACACGGCGCCTGTGCCGCCGCCAGCGGTCGCCCCTTCCGGGGCCTTCGTGGACTTTTCCGTTCCGATCGAACGGTTACCCAGATTCTCCGGCAATAGCACCGAAATATCCGCCGGCGAAAATCCTGCCTTTACGATTGCATCCGCTCCACGTTCCGCGGTTTCGCGACTCGAATAGATCCCAAATACTGCGGTCTTCTTCTCTGCCATTTTCTTTTCTCCTTTTTGACTTTCTTAAGATTTCGGCGGCGCCACTTCTAACTGGTTACTTACATTTCCGGCCCCGGCTACTTCCGTGGCCTTGGCTTCGATTGCGCTCTTCTCTTCTTCCGAGCGTACCGGTCCCTTGAGGGTCACCTTTCCGTCTTGCGCCACAATCTTGATGTTATGCGCGTAAGTGGATAGCGATTTGTCGTCCATAATTGCAGACCGGACCCGCCTCGATAGATCGCGGTCCGTTGCATTCATCTTCTGCCGGTCAGCGGTTGGCGAGCTTTTGTCGCGGTCCCGCTTATTGGTCTTGCTGTTGTCCGGAGCTGGTTCCTGAGCGTCTTGCCTTGGCAAGGGTCCAGCCATCAGAGCGGTGCTCAGCACAGCCGTCGCACCTACGAAAATCAACGATTTCAGTCTGCTTGCGAAAAAAAACATACCTTCTCCTTAGAGCGGAATGAAAACTCTCCGCTCTCAAACGCAGAAAACCTTGCTGGATTGGGATGAGATTCAACTGGAGGAAAGACTACCGACCGAGCACCTTACCCATCCCGCTGGGCAACTCCAAGGACTATAGCCAGCGGTGTCTGCGGGGGCCATCAGGTTGGAAGGGTAATGACGTCAGCGGGCTGACTGTAGCCAGGACTATGTTCGTTGTTTTCTCTTAGCGCGCCGCGAAGTCAGGGTGGTCTTCTTCGCCTTTCGCACACTTTTGGTCCGCACCTTGGACTTGGTTGCCTTCCTTACAATGCGCCGCGCCTGTGGCTTCGCCGCGGCAACCCTTTTCGCCAATTCCTTCTGGACCGACCCGGCTTTAGCGGCTATCGTGCCCAGCGTCGCCCCTATGGACTCAGCGACGCTGGTTAGAATTGTGTCGTCCCTTGATGATCTTTGGCTGTCCACGGTACACCCCTTCTACCTACACCCATATTGCGCGATCCCTTCGCCGCCCGCGCTAGCGGAGCTAGACTGACGGCTAAACCGGCCGTCGCCCCTGGATGACCCGGATCAACACCACTATGATCGCCAGGACCAGCAGAATATGGATGAATCCTCCCAGCGTGTACGAGGTCACCAATCCCAATAGCCACATAATCATCAGGATTATTGCAATCGTCCAAAGCAAGTCCATTTCTCTCTCCTTAGCGTTCTGCTAACCTCGGTTTTGCTTGGGGCCCGACGTCTAAGAATTTCGTGCTTCGCGATAGGCACTTTGGCCCGCGTCGACAGCATCATTGACGAATTCTCGGGCACTATCCGTCGCTTTCTGAGCCTTTCGCGCCACCTTCTTCCCCTGCGCAACTGCTTCATCGATTCCGTCTTGGGCTTTGTCGCGCAGCAACGCACGCGTGTCTGCGCCTGATTGCGGCGCCCACATCATGCCTACAATTGCTCCTACGCCTAGCCCGATCGCAAACGCCGAACTGATTTCCGGGCAACTTTTTCGAATCATCACTTCTCCTTTACACGCTACTTTTCAATTTTCCCGCGCTCACCGTTACGCGCGATGCAAAAGCGGCACCTACTCCGAGCACAAACTTTTATGATCGTCCGACACTTCACAATCGTGCAGCCTACCTTCTGCCCGCGTGCGGAACCATCCGGTAAACGGCGTAGAGCCTGCTCGCATGTTCTTGTAGTGTTTATTTTGGGAGTGAGCAGCCTGTTGAGTCTTAGTTTGAACGGCGGCTCTTAACGCACGCGCATGCGGCGCAGACGCGCTCAATCCTGCTGCGGCTCACCATACCGCGGCGCGTTACATCTCGCTCGTATACCTTTGAATCACTCCGTAGCATTCGCAGGAGATCCTCTCGAGCTCTGCCCGGTTCACGACCTTTACCGACCCGCGGTTGTATTCGATAACTTTGGCCTTCTGCAATTCCCCGGCCGCCAAACTCACACTCGGCCTATCTGTGCCCAGCATCGTCGCCAAGAAATCGTGGGTGATCGGAAGCAATGGTGAGCTGACGCGGTCTTGCGCCATGAGCAGCCATCGCGCCAATCGCTGCTCAACATCGTGGAGCCGGTTGCATCCCGCCGTCTGCGCCATCTGTAAGCCCAAAAGGACTGAGAATCGCTCTACGTGGCGGCGAAGTTGTGGCGCCGTGGCGAGCATTTCTCGCAATGTCGAAGCCACTATCCGCAGCCCATCCCCGGTTATTTGTACTACCTCGCGCAATGGACTCCGGCTCAGCCCTGCAAGCGCGGGAAGCCCCACGAGCCCTTCTTTGCCCACGATTCCCGCCTCGACGGTCTTTCCTTCCGCCAGCACAACCACCAGGGAGAGTAACCCGTCGTTAGGAAAGTAGGCGTACTGCAAGACCTCATGCGCCTCATGAAGAATTCGGTGGGAGGGTAGCTCGGTGGTCTCCAAGTGCGGTCGCAAGGCCCAGAACTCGTTGTCGGGAATTGAAAGCAAAATCCTATTCGCGACACGCTTATTCGTCGCGTCTGTTCGCTCTTCTGATGGAAAGAACTGTACCGTTTGGTGTGCCACAATAACCCTTGTTTTATTGGATTCCCAGCAGGCTCCAAAAGTTGGCGGCGCTTTCTTATCTTGACTGGCGTATTAAAGCGCTGCTCAGCTCATCGGCTGCCTGGTGATTTTCGCGACAATCTGTTGCGTCCGCTGATCAAAAACGAAGTACTCGGCTGGTTCCGCCGATGCCAACTGCGTTATTCGCCTTTCAGCGACGTCCATCTCGCTGACGGCTTCGATCCACACGAAGCTCCCATCCCTCTGCCTCTTCAGTATGTCCAAGTGGGGTGCCCGCATATTCCTCGCTCGCTTTCGAATTGGGAACCTCGCTGGGAATTGCATGCTCAATACCAACACAAGCGTCCTCGTGGAATGTAGCGGTTAGCAGCCGTACTCAAGGGCTTTCTAGTCCTGACTCCGGCAAATACCGTAGCGCGAAACTCTAGAGTGGCGACGCCGCTCTTGTACTTTTTACAGCTAAGGTTAAAGCCGTAGTGATCGGTATTCCTGCTACATTTGTCACTGTGTTGGTGGACGAATCCGAAGTGCTGGTGCTAACATCACTTATGCTTTAGATCGGTGGGGCCGTGGCGCAGTTGGGAGCGCGCCTCGATGGCATCGAGGAGGTCGTGGGTTCGAATCCCATCGGCTCCACCAAAGAAGCGATTGTACAGTCCGGAGAGATCCTTTACAGAACGTTCCTAAGACATAGTTTACACCCTTGGGCCAAAAGGGTTTTTTAAGGGTTGCAGAGTCTTCTCCTCCAGATCGATGTAACCGAGATCGTAGTCCATAAAGCTGATCTTCATGTGGAACGCGCTTCTTTTGAGATCGCGCTCGTCCGCTTCTAACTCTAGCAACACTGTTGGCAGACAGATTTAAGAAGTGTGAGCTTCCATATGTCCGTTATTCCCCGGCGTCGGTGACGTGGGTGCTCGGCTCCACCAGGCTCCAGCGGTTATTGCAGTTTTCCGCTGCAGGGCACCTGATTGGCGGGTTTGGAACAAAACTCTGCGACGCGAAACGCCACTTCCAAGTCTGCCACCGACAACTTTGCCTCCGTTGTTTCCGTAACGAATGCGTCAAAAATGTTCTGAGCGATTTCAGAAGCTTTGAATCCCGCAACAGGAACGGGCGTTCCCAACGGCATATTGAACTCAGGCGCCTTCTCTGACCGATATTCAAATTTATAAGTGCAGAAATCTGATTCGACGGCGGTGTCCTTACTCGAGTCCCGGCAGATGATAAAAACCACCAATTCGGCAGGGGCTTTTGTCAACGCGTAACGTTCGCTTGCGGCAATTCGATCCGAAAACGCTTTGATAACGTCTAGGTTTATCGGCGGCAACATATAGTGATGCGCCCCGTCTCCAGGTTCCTCCACCTTAACGGTTCGTGGTGCCGCCTGAGCATGACTCGATACGGCGGCGAATAGCAGCATGCCGAAAAGGACGGCGCGCAGTCCTCGCGGCTTGGCAGTCTTAAGCATTGGCAACCTTCCCTGTCCATTGAAAATTCAGAAATGCCAGGCGGGCGCTTTTGCATTTCGTCAGTGTCAAGACAACATTATTCGCTCTTTTCAAAAAGAAAGAAAACTGCAAATCAACAATTCGCTCAGACCGGAGGCGCGGTTTCAGGAGCGATATGCTCAGAAAAGAAATGCAGATGGCAAAGGGATGCTGACGCCCTGCTTAGTCTTCCAGGGTTGGCAACGTCTTTAGCACTTCGGAGGCGATTGGCCGGCTTACTACCGGGTCGTCTTTGCGGATTTTCCCGTCGCGGAAGATCAGGACGCGCTTGGCGAATTGCGCGATGTCCAGCTCGTGTGTCACGAGCACGATCGTCAATCCCCTGTCGTTCAGATTCTGCAATATCTCCATGATCTCGACCGAGGTGCGGCTGTCGAGATTCCCCGTCGGCTCATCGGCCAGCAAGATCGAGGGACGATTCACCAGAGCGCGGGCCATGGCTACGCGTTGCTGCTGCCCGCCGGACATCTGCGAAGGGAAATGATGCGAACGGTCGGCGAGCCCCACCATTGTCAACGCTTCAGAGGCCCGCCGTCTGCGTTCGCCATTATCGATTTTTGTGTATAGCGTGGGCAGCTCCGTGTTTTCGAGCGCCGTCGTACGCGCCAGCAAATTAAATCCCTGAAACACGAATCCAATTTTCTGATTGCGAATCAGAGCCAGCGCCTTTTTATCATGCCGCGAAACGTCCGTGCCTTCGAGCAAGTAGCGCCCGGACGTGGGCTTGTCCAGGCATCCGAGAACATTCATGAATGTAGACTTGCCGCTGCCGCTCGCGCCCATGATGGCAACGAATTCGCCGCGCGCTATTTCCAGGCTCACCCCACGCAGCGCGTGTACGCGCGTCTCGCCCAACTCATAATATTTGTGAACGTCTTCGATTTGGATAACATACTTTGCAGCTGAAGTTGGAGTTGGCGTCGCGTCGATCGCCTTCGCCTCGATTGGCTTCGCGTCGATTGGTTTCACAGCAGGAGTCATGTCCATGTGCGATTGTGCCTTGCGTGACGTCGTTAACGCCGTATCGTGCTGGGACCTTGCGTTTTTGGCGACACAGACCGGATCACCACTTCATCTCCCGGCTTCAACTCCCCCTTAAGGACGGCGCCGACTTCCGTGTACGCATGGTCGGTGATTCCAATGGATACTTTGACTGGTTCCAGAGTGTTGTCCAAATGAAGTTTCCAAACGACGGCCGAATCGGGTTTCGGTGCCCGAGCGGCGACCGTACTTGCGGCAGCGGCTTCTGATGGGCTCGCGGCTCCATCTGACCCGGCCTTCCGCTCGATTCCCTCGATTCCGTATTGCTTGTAAGTCGCCAGAATCTGTTCCGGCGGCATCGGAGGTTTGTAGCGCAAAGCCGTGTTGGGCACCTTCACCACATTTTTCACAGTGGCCACAGGAATGGTGACGTAGGCGGTCATCCCCGGGAACAATTTTAAGTCTGGATTATTGAATTCAATGATGGTGTCGTAGGTGACCACGCTCTGCACCATGGTGGCGTTCATGCGCACCTGAGCGACAACTCCGTGAAATGTATCTTTCGGGAAAGCGTCTACCTTGAAGGAAACCGGCTTCCCCACTTTGATATTGCCCACATCCGATTCATCCGTTTTCGCGTACACCCACATTTTCTTCAAGTCCTGCGCGATCGTAAAGATTGTCGGGGCTTGCAAAGACGCGGCAACTGTCTGCCCCACATCAACGTTGCGTGCCACGACCGTGCCATCGATCGGCGATCGAATCACGGTGTAGTTGAGATTCGTCTGCGCTACGGTCACGGCCGCGGCTTTTTGCGTCACTTGCGCTTCCGCCTGCGTAACGTTCGCGATCGCTCCGTTTATCGCCGCGGTTGCGGAATCAAAATTCGCCTTAGCCAGATCGAGCTGCTGCTGACTCATGACGCCCTCTTTCGAGAGCGCAACCGTCCGGTCGTAGTCCGCTTTGGCTTGTACGCCGCCAGCTTTCGCTTTCTCCAGGTTGGCTTTGGCCGCTGCGAGGTTGGCCTTGGCATTCTCCCAATCGGCGGTTGCTTGCAACAGCGCCCCTTGGAACAACGCGGGATCGATCAAGGCAACAATGTCGCCCTTGTGAACGCGCGAGTTGAAATCAACATTGAGTTTCGCAATCGTTCCGGACACTTGCGAGCCAACTTGCACCGTAATGACGGCATTAATGGTTCCGGTGGCCTCGACGACGTCGTCAATCCCGCCTTGTTCCACCTTTGCGGTGAAATGCTGCACCTGGGTGCCGCGATTCAGCCCAAAGGCAGCAACGACACCGATCACCACGAGCAAGCCTGCCAGAACCAGCCATTTGTTTTTTGTTTTCATTCAGTTTTCGTTAAGTGTCCGAGCGCGTTTCTTCGTAAGCTCATTCGTATCGCAGCGCCTCTATGGGATCGAGCAGCGACGCTTTGCGCGCCGGGTAATAGCCGAAGAACACGCCCACTGCTATCGCGAAGAACGCCGCGACCGCTACGGACTCGAGAGACATTTCGGTCTGCCAATGCAGCGTCTGCCCCACAAGATACGATCCCAAAATCCCAAAGAGCACTCCCGCTGTGCCGCCCACCAGGCTGAGCATGATCGCTTCGCCAAGAAACTGAAGCTGGATAGCCTCTTCCGTAGCGCCAACCGCCACGCGAACTCCAATCTCGCGGGTGCGTTCCGTCACGGACACCAACATAACGTTCATGATCCCGATTCCCCCGACAATCAGAGAGACAGAGGCAATCGCAATCAGGAGGACGGTGAGAGTTTTGCTGGCCTCGAGCTGCGCCTGAATGATGTCTTCAGGGTTGCGAATATTGAAATCGTCTTCCTCTTCGGGACGGAGATGATGTCGATCGCGGAGCACCGCGGTCGCCTCTTGCCCGGCCATCTTTACGGCGTCCTGTGAAACCGCGGAGCACAAGATATCATCCAGCCAGGTAATCCCCTTCAGCTTTTTCTGCGCCATGGTGTACGGGAGCATTATGTTGTCGTCTTGATCGCGACCATCCAGGGACAACCCCTTGGGATGAAGCACAGCAATCACTTTGCAAGGAAGATTGTTGACGCGAATCACTTTTCCGAGGGGATCTTCCACGCCGAAAAGCTGCTCGCGAACGGTGCGCCCGATAACGCAAACTTCCGCGGCTCGGTCCACATCGTCCTGCGAGAAGATCGCGCCCTGATCCAAAACCCAGCGCTTTATATCGAAGTACTCGGGGGTAACTCCGCGGTACGAGGTGTGCCAGTTTTGATTACCATAGACGACTTGCACAGGATCATCCACCTGTGGCGAAACACTTTTGATCAGGGAAATCTGGTTCTTGATCGCGATCGCGTCGGCCATGACCAGCGTCTTGGTATCGTGGGTTCCGGTGCGCACGCCATTGACGGCGCGGCCGCCAGCCTCAACCCACACAAAATTGTCGCCCAGGTTATTGAGCTGCTGCTCGACGCGCGCTTGGCCTGCTTTACCAATCGCCACCACGCAAATCACAGCGGCGATTCCAATGGTGATGCCCAACACGGTCAGCACGCTGCGCATTTTGTTCCTGAGCAGCGCCACGACAGCGGAACGCAACAAAGCCGTGCGGTTCACGAATCCACCCCCTGCGCTATTCTTGTCGTACAGAGATAAATGCTAGATAAACGCCTGCGAGGCACTAAGATACTACGATCGGAAGGGACCGGGGGCGCTTCCGTTTCCACTCATAATCCTTGCGCAGGCGGGATTGATGTTTTTTCACTTGCACCTCGAGTTCGGTGAACGCTTGCTTGCAGCTTGCACGCAGAGTGTCGCCGACGCCTGTCGCGTGCAGCGTGCCGGTGGGCAAAGAGAGATTCACCGAAAACGAGTGCTCCTGATTGTGCGAATTCTTTGAAAATACTCCATGGAGCTGCACCAGGTCCGGCTCATAACTTTTCAGAAGGCGAGACAGCTTCGCGATATGACGCTCGCTTTGTTTCTCGGCAGTCTCGTGCGCATCGACATGTTTGTAGCTGATGGAAATCTTCATATATGCACCTGTAGGAGTGTCTGAAGGTAGGGACAACCGCGACGCAGATGGTGTTTCCGCACCGCATTCTTGGCAAAGCATAGCAACTTGCGCTGGCGGCGGCAATCGGGTTTGGCATTGACTCGGCTGTAGTTTGACACTTTGCGGCACGGCTCTTACCCTGCAATCAGTGATGGCAGACATTCTCATTGGGCCCGCCGGTTGGTCGTATTCGGACTGGGCTGGATACGTGTATCCGACACCGCGGCCGAAGGGCTTTCATGAAGCTACGTACCTGGCGCAATTTTTTGACACCATCGAGATCAACACCTCGTTCTATCAGCCGTTGAATCCGGAACACGCTAAACAGTGGGTTGAGCGTGTCTCCGCGAATCCGCGTTTCTTGTTTACGGCCAAGCTTTGGCAGAAATTCACGCACGATCCCAGCGCCACTGTCGAAGACGAACGCGCGGTTCGCGCCGGCTTCGATGTTTTGCACAAGGCCGGGAAGCTCGGCGCGGTGCTGCTGCAATTCCCTTTCGCGTTTCACCGCGATGCGCAAACAACCGCCTACCTCGAGACCGTTTTAAAACGCTTTCGCGATTACCCGCTCGCGGTGGAAGTCCGCCACGCTACGTGGAACGATCCGGAAATATTCGCCATTTTACGCGAGCATAACGCTGCATTCTGCAATATCGATCAACCGGTGATCGGCCGTTCGCTCGAGCCATCACAAGAGATCACTTCGGCGACCGGCTACGTCCGCATGCATGGGCGCCGCTACGATACCTGGTTCAGCGACGACCCGGAGGTCCCGCAGCACGAGCGCTACAACTATCTTTACTCCGCAGAGGAGCTCTCGCCGTGGGCGGACCGCATTCGTGCGGTTGGCGAGAAGACGCGGCAGACATTTGTAATCACCAACAACCACTACCTCGGCAAAGCCGTGGTGAATGCGCTGGAACTCATCAGCATGCTCAAAGCGACCAAGGTGCAAGTACCCGATCCCCTCCGCCTTCGCTACCCCGAACTTGAAAGTATCGCCTCGAACCCGCCGGAGTCGCCCACATTATTTCCGCTTGGAAATCGAATGTAGGAAGCGGAGGAGCGCCCCCTCCCCCCCCTTTTTCCGTAACTGCGCATTCCAAAGGAGTTAAAGACACCCTATTCGTAACTGCGGATTCTAAAGGAGTTGCAGGTGCGGCTTAGGGCAAGAATTGCGAAAGTCTTGGATCTGCAGAAAACGAAGGCGTTAGCTCTGGACTGCAAACGGGAACAAGACGCAGAATCTCACGCCTATACACTACCACCGGAAGGGCTACTTGTCAAGTATTTTATCACTTTATTATCTATTCGAACGACGGGCGGCGCGCTTCTGAATGAAAAGAAAGAGCTTGGCGGATGCTGGAGTGAGTGACGAAGCTTGCTCAGCAACGAAGTCCAGATAACTCAGAGGCGATTATCTGCCAAGGCTCGCAGGGCCAGCGCTTCGACGGAACGAATCGCGTCTTCTCTGCTTGCTCCGTACGCGAGCACACCCGGGAGTTCTGGGATTTCGGCGATCCAGCGGCCGTCGTCTTCGCGATCAGTTTCGATTTGGAAGGTGTAAGCCATTACAACAATTATATCAGCATCGTCGAACGGTCAGGAGAACATATCCCGAACGGATTGTGCGAGGACAGCCTCGGAGCGTTCTAGCACGGAAAAGAAAGGGATCAGGTGTCGGGCTGGATCGAGACGTACATGGGGCCGGCGCCGAGGGTGCCGACGAGGAACCAGGTGAAACGGCCGGCGCGATTGACGGTCAGGAACTTGAGGTGATCGCCGGGGGCAACGTCCAGGTCGAGCGTCTTCCAATTCCAGGTATTGTCGACGCGGAGGCGATGCCGGCCCGGAGCGACGGGAATCGTGACCGTGTCGCCGTACATGAGTTCATCAGCGGCACGCTTGCCGTCGAGCTTTACTACGATTTGACGAAGTTGGATATCGTCGGGCGAAGTGCGGCGGATGGTGATTTGCGCCTCAGGAGCCCGAGGAGAAACAGGCGACATGGGAGGAATCAACCTAGATCAGATTTGGAGCGCGGCCAAGAGCGGCTGCGCTACTTACTTCTTGAAGAGATCCTCAAAAGCTTGACGCGCGTCGTTGTGGCGCGGAGGCGGCGGCGCGGCAGCCGTAGTTCCCTTCTGCGCGTAGGATGTAGGTGCGGTGTCTTTTTCGACGGTCGTGCGAAATTCGTAGAACGTGCAGTTGTTCTTCGCGTCCTTTGGGGTGATGCGGTCCGGGATGGGCTTCGTGCATTCAAACTGAGCGCCGCTGTCGAAGAAGCGGCACTGCTTGCAACTGTGGAGCTCGAATGCGCACTTGGGACATTGACCGTTGGGGTCAAAACCGCTGGTGAGCACTGCGCCACAATTTGAACAACGCGCGCGCGTGACGGTGCCAACCATGCGCGGCGTGCGCGGGCCGAACTGATCCGCGCGAGGGCCACCTTGCGGCGGCTTGCGGTCATGCGAGCGGTCCTTCTTATCCTGCTTTTCCGCGTCGCGATAACCGCGGTGATTATACTTTCGATCCACAAATCCTCCTACAACGTGCCCCTGAGAGGGCACGGCGCCTTGCGGCGCTGGGACGCGCTAAAGCACGCCCCTACAACTTTGTCGCATTAACCGTGGTGACTCCATTTCGATCCGCAAACGCTTCCGTACACCAGAGCGTGCGCGAGAAATCGCAAAAGAAGTCGCGCGCCTCTGGCTCCCGGACGGGCCGTGCCAACCGCGGCAACTGCCATGCGGCAGGCAGGCAAAAAGCCCGCCCCTACAACGCTGCTAAACTTTTATCCAATCGGATTGCTACACTCGACCTTTAACGCAATCTTCCCAGGTTTACTAATCAGGATTGCCGACGCCGAGCAGGAGATGGGACATCTATGTTTTTAGTCCTATGGGAGTTCGAAGTCAAGCCGGGCCGCGCACAACGTTTTCAAGAAGTCTACGGTCCCGACGGTGACTGGGTATCCCTTTTTCGCAGCGATCCGAATCGTGCAGGAACGCGACTGTTCCAAGACACGGCGCGGAGCGATGTGTTCCTCACTGCTGACTACTGGCATTCCCGCAAATCCTACGAGGAATTTCTTTCTCTTCGGGGAAGCGAATACAAAGCATTAGACGCCGCAACCGAAGATCTGACTCTGAGCGAACGACATATCGGTTCGCTGGAGATTCTGTAGGCGCCCTCAATCGGTTCGCCCCGGGGCAGCCGCCCGCACGACGCGGCGCGCCTAAACGCGAAACAGCCGCGCTAACTCTGAAGGTTAGAGCAATCGAGGTGCCAGCGCTACGATTCGCCGATTGACTGTTCAAGATCAACTGCGGGCCCACAAAGCGACGAGCCCGTCTGCACCGAGATCGGGCCTGACCAATTGATGCGGGCGGCCTTCCCTACGTAACACGGCTTCTGCGGCTAAATACCCGCTGCGAACCGCGCCTTCCATCGTTGCGGGCCAGCCGGTGTCAGTCCAGTCGCCAGCCAGGAACAGATTTTGGACACTTGTTTCCTGTTTGGGGCGCCAGCGGTCAACTCCGGGTTCTGGGGAAAAGGTCGCTGCTGCCTCTTTGATGACGGTGGCCTTGGTTAGGTTGGCATCACGCGCGGCAGGCAACGCCTGGCGAACTTCCTTAAGGCACAAGTCAATGATCTCCTGCCGGGGCTTTTGCAGCAGATTGTATGACGCACTGACTACAAGTTGCAGGTACTGACCCTTGGCCGGATTTTTGTCCGCGCCGTTTAGGGGCGCGTACAGGGCGGTTTTGTTGAAGATCCATTGCGTGGTGGTATCCAGCAGGGTGACGAACGGCTCGGTCATGACCTCGCGATCGAACCAGAGATGGACGCCAGTGATCGGCGAGTTCTTGAGCATCGCGAGATTGCGGAACGCGGAGTCCTGGCGCTTGAATTCATCCGGAAGCAAGTCGGCTATGTTGGTGTGAGGGACGGCGACAATAAAAGCATCAGCACGTTCTTCGCGTGCCGCATCGAACTGGACGGCGGTTACCGCGCCATTTTCGATTTGCAGCCGGCGAGCGGTAGCTCGGAGGTTGACTTCGCCGCCTTTTTGCTCGATGGCGGTCTTGCAACCATCGTAGAGTTCGGCGAGCGGGACGATGGGGACGCCCATGCGATAGCCGGTTCGATTGGAAAGAAACGCCTTCCAGAAGACGTCGATGCCGTAGCGGGCGTCGGTCTTATCCAGCTCTTCATCCAGCGCACTGACGAGCACGACACGCCAGAAGCGCTCGATGGCGCCTTTGGTCTGGTGACGGCGGCGCAGCCACTCAAGCATGGAGATGCCGCCGAAGCGATCGACGTCCCAGGTGCGGCCGTTGGTTTGCAGAATGTTTAGCATGGCCCAAGCGATGGAAAGCTTGTCTTTCAACGTGAGCGGCGCGAACCTTGCGAAAGCGCCGGTCATGTGGAATGGAGCAGGAAGCAGGCCGGCTTGCATTTCGCCGCGGCGGCCTTGCGGATCGAGAAACAGCAATCGATCGAAGAATTTGATTTTGCCGGCTGCACCGACGCGACGGTAAAAGTCGTCAAGATTGGTGCAGCAGCCGAGCGTGACGTGCTGGCAATTGTCGACGTGCTCGCCGTCGGGCAGCACGTAGGAGGTTGCGCGGCCGCCGAGGAAGGGGCGCTGCTCGAAGAGGCGTACACGCCAGCCGGACTCAGCCAGCGCGACGCCGGCCGCCAGCCCCGCTAGCCCGCCGCCGATCACGATCACGTTTTTCAAGAATGTTCTCTTCCGTCAGGCGCGTGAAACGCGCTTTTGCGATGAATACAAGCTTTTCCGCTTTCGAGAGGCGCACGCGCTCGCCGAACACGGCGTAGTCCAATTCTTCGATACGCGCGAGCAAGGCGCTGTAGGTACGCACCAGCAGCCACAGGGCCGGACGGCTTTCCGGCTCGATGAGATTCAGCAGCGCGGCGCCTTCTTCATAGCATTGCCGGGCGCGGCCGACCTCGAAGCGCAGGAGTTCGCGGACGCCGAGTGTGGCTTCGGTGCGAGCGAAGTCTTCGGGGCTCACATTGTATTGCGCGAGATCTTCGTCCGGCAGATAGACGCGGCGCATAGAGTAATCGTCGTGAACGTCGCGAATGATGTTGGTGAGTTGGAAGGCGAGGCCGAGTTTTTCCGCCAGGTCGAGCGCTCGCGAGTCGCGGAAGCCGAAGACGTGCGTGCAGGTGAGCCCGACGGTGCCGGCGACGCGATAACAGTATTCGCGGAGGCGGTCGAAGGTTGCGTAGGAGTTTACGGTGAGATCCATTTCGGCGCCGGAGATCAGGTCGTGGAGGTAGCGCGCGGGCATGTTGTAGCGGCGCATGGTATCGACCAGCGCCGGGAGCACAGCGGCGGCGCCGGAAGGCGCAGCAATGTTGATGGCCGCGGTTGAGGTGACGGCTTCGTCGAGAGCAGCGCGCCACTTGGCTAGACCACGCTGCTTGGCGGCAATATCGTTGCCCTCATCCGCGACGTCGTCGACCAGGCGCATGAAGGCGTAGAGCGCGGCCAGACCATCGCGGCGTCGTTTTGGCAGAAGGAAAAACGCGTAGTAGAAATTGCTGTGAGATTCGCGCGCGATGCGATGGCATTCTTCGTAGGACTTCGCGACGCCATCGGCGGACTCTGGCTGTGCTGTCGCGGGCTTCGGGTCCTTTGCCACGAGATGCGTAACGAGCGCGCGGCCGAGCAGGCGGGCCTGCTTGCCTTTGCCGATCGAGGGGCGATGGTGAAGCGTATCGTAACCGGCGGATTCGATCGCCTCGAGAACGGCTAATCCCCCGCGGCTGAACATTTCGAGATCGATGCTCAGGCGGGCGTCCACCATTTTCGCCAACGGCATGCCTTCAGCGAATAGCGCGCGGGTGCGGGCGATCAAGTCTTTCATCAGGTTTATGTAGCAGTCGTCGAAGCGGCGGTCAACGAGGTTCGCTTCGCCGAGGCCGTGAGCGGCGGCGATGTCGAGCGGGATGTAGATGCGGCCTTTTTCCGAGTCCCGCGCGACGTCTTGCCAGAAATTGGCGAGTTGCAGAGCTGTGCAGGTGGCGTCGGAGAGGCGCTGGCGCTGTTCATCGCGATAGCCGCAGAGATACAAGACCAGGCGCCCGACGGGATTGGCGGAATAGACGCAATAGTTCAGAACGGAATCCCATGTTGGGTAACGCTTCACGGTCTGGTCTTGGCGGAAGGCCTTCAACAGATCGGCGAAGGGCTGCTTGGGGATCTCTTTCGCGACGATGGTTTCTCGCAGTGCGATGAAGACGGGATGCGACGGATTACCTCGAAAGCAAGCGTCTAGCTCGCGCTCCCACCAATCGAGCAGCTCGACCGCGCGCTGTGTTTCGGGAATTTCGTCGCCGAGATCGTCGGCCCAGCGGCAGTACGCGTAAACGTTGTAGAAATGCTGATGCAATTCTTTGGGGAGCAGCCAGGAGACTACGTTGAAATTCTCGTAATGATGGGTGGCGAGCCGGCGCGTGTAGACTTGCGCGGCTTCCGGCGTGCAGCCGGGAGAAGGCGCGTTTGCGGCGATATCGAGTTCGTTGGGGCGCAGCATTATTTTTTAGTCAGAGAGAGCGGAGGCGTCAAAGGGCGCCCGAACAAAATCGCTGTTTCGGATACATCTTGCTGAAATGGGGCGCAGCGTGCTGCGCCCCTACAGGGGAAATCTTCACGGGCGCACGGCGAGCTTGATTTCGCCGCTGCGCGATTTCATTTTTTCGAAGGCGTGGGGGAGATCCTCAAGGCGAATCTCTTCCGTGACGAAATCATGGGCGAGAATATCGCCACGGCGAATGGCTTCGAGCGCCTCGCGAATGAAGCGCGGCGTGTGATGGAACGGCGAAATTAGCTTGATCTCTGAGTAATGAATCGCGGCTGGCTCGATTTCCACGCGAGTGCCGGAAGGCAGGCCGCTGAAGAAATTAACCACACCACCGCGCCGCACCATAGCCAGCGCTTGTTTCCATGTGGCGGGATTTCCGGCGGCTTCGACGACAGAATCCGCGCCGCGATCGTCCTCGGTCAAATTCCGCACGGCGGCGACTACGTCTCGCACTTGCGTGACGTTAATCGTGGCAATCGCGCCCATGCGCCGGGCGACTTCAAGAGGCGCAACGCGACGTGCCAGAGCAATCACGCGCACACCGCGACGCGAGAGCATGCGGACATACTTCAGTCCGATGGGGCCGCAGCCGATCACTACAGCGGTGTCGCCGGTGCGCACTTCCATTTCGTGAATGCCGCGCAGGACGCACGCCAGAGGCTCGACCAAGGCAGCGCTGCCGTCATCCACGGAGTGCGGCACTTCCATCATGTTCTCCATGACGATGCGGCCGGGAATGCGCATGTACTCGGCATACGCGCCATTGTTGAACAAAAGATCTTCGCAAAGATTTTCCTGCCCGCGGCGACAATGAAAGCAGCGCAGGCACGGCGCGGAATTCGCGGCGACGACGCGGAGGCCGATGCGCCACCTCGGGTCAACACGCTTCCCTACCGCGGCGACTTCGCCGACAACTTCGTGCCCGAAAACCGCGGGCGGCTGGATCATTTTGGCGTGATAGCCGCGTTGCCAAACTTTAAGGTCGGTGCCATCGGTGAGAGCAAGGCGCACGCGGAGCAGAACTTCATCGGCGGCGAGCGGGGGGACATCGATTTTCTCGAGACGCAAGTCCTCACTCCCGTACAGCACGGCGGCCATCATCTTTGAAGGCACGACGGCGCGTACTGCCGCCGGGGCTTCTTCACCAATGACTTCCGCTCTCTTGGGTGTCGTGGTTCTCATGTGTGCGTGATCAGGATTTTGAGCGATTGAGCGGTCGGACGTGCCGCGAGCTCCAGCGCTTCCTGGATTCTATCGAGCGGGAAGCGATGAGTGACAATGTCCATAACCGGAAGTTTCTTGTGCAACACTAAAGTTGCCGCACTCTCTTGAATGTCCACCGCGGCACTGTAGCTGCCCAAGATCTCTTTCTCGTCGATCCCAACTGCCGCCGCGGGAAACTCAATCTTGGTTACCGGGTCGTTTGCGGCGAAGAGCAAAACACGTCCGCCGGGGCGCGCTGCCGCGAGCGCGTCGGCCACGAGAGCCGGATGCGCAACCGCAACCAACACGGCGTCCGCCCCACGCCCTTCGGTCTTGGCCTGTATAGCACTTACAAGCTTACCATTTGTTGGGTCAAAGGACTCTATCGCGCCAAGGGTTAGGCTCTTAGCGCGGCGCTCCGCGATGGGATCGCTGGTGTAGAGGTTGCTTGTTTGCAGCTTGCTGACCATCAGGAGCTGCAAACCGATCGGGCCGCAGCCGATTACGAGCACGGTTTCGCCCGGCGCTACGCGAGCCTTTTGCACGGCTTTCACGATGGTGTTGATGGGCTCGATGAACGTGGCTTCTTCAAAGGTGACATGGTCTGGCAGCGCGACTATGCCGCGTTCCCCGACCCACGGCATGGCTTTCACGTATTCGCCGAAGCCGCCGCCGTTGGGAGTGAAACCGCCGGTGAGGCCGGTCGTCTTGTACTGCTTGCATTGCGAAAAGAGACGCTTCTCGCAGTAGAAGCATTCGCCGCAGGGCGTGTGATGAAAGCTCATCACGCGATCGCCGGGTTTCCATTTTGTGACGCCGCGGCCGACCGCGACGACTGTGCCGGCGAGTTCGTGGCCGAGAATTTGCGGCGGCTCGACGTAGCGCTGGAAAATTTTCTTGATGTCCGTGCCGCAAATGCCGCAGGCGGCCACTTTGATCAAGACTTCGTTGTCGCGGACTTCGGGGACGGGGACTTCTTCTACGCGCACGATTCCCTTTTCGCGGTAGACGCCGGCGCGCATGGTTTTGGGGACGGGGCCGAGGGTCTTGAGCGATTCAAAGACGGTGGTGGTCCGGTTCATCGCGCGGCTACCTCTTGCAGTTCCGCCGGCGGCCATCCATGCGAGCTGAATGACAATTTCTTGATGAATGCTTCCAGAAAATGCGCCAAGGCTTCCGCGGCAGTTCTGCTATCGCGGCCGAGTCGAATTAGCGCGGGAAGCTGCAACGGATGGCGGGCGACGTAGCGGATTACGCCACCGATCTTTACTTGGCCTTTGTCGTCGACCATTGTGTTGACGTTCACGGGAATGTCGTTTCGCGCCGAGTCCGAAATGACACGAACGGCGACGACGGCTTTTTTGCGGCGCTGGGCCGCTGAGACCAGCGCGAAACTTTCCATCTCTACGGCGTCGGCGAATGGCGCGAGCTGCTTTTTCTCTTCCGGCGTAGAGACGACCTTACTCGATGTCAGGAATAGTTTCACCAATTTTGCGCCATCATCCCGGGCCGCGTAGACCAAATTCCGGGTACATTGCAGCGTCTTGGACTGCCCTAATTCCTGTACGGACTCGGCGACCAAAATGTCTCCGACGAAATGCCTCTCGCCGAGCGCGCCGGCAAATCCAGCGGTAATGCAAAATTGATAAGGCTGATCCAAGAGAGCTTCGGAAACACGGCGCGCGCTTTCCATACCCATGCCGGTCACGGCGAAATCGACTTGAGCGCGGCCGATTTGCGCTTGATGCACGGAGACATCGCCGACCTTAATTTCGCGCAGATCTCGAAGGCGGCGCCATGGGGCGAACTCGGCTTCGACCGCGAATGTGACTAAAATCTTCATGGGATCGTTATTGGTTCAGATGCTATTTGTTCAGATGCTGGATCGGGGCTGCACGCTACTCGCGTTAAATGGCCTGCGCTACAAAGAGGCTGCCGCTTCGGCGATGCGTTTGGCACGGCGGGCGGTGACGTAGCCGTTGGCTTCGTACCAGCGGACGGCGCGCTCCAGGGCAGCTTCGACCGGGCCGGGGCGGAAACCCAATTCGCGCTGGGCTCGCGAGCAATCGACGAACATTTTGTGGCGCGCAATTTTCACGCCCTCGATAGGGATTTGCGGCTCGCGAAATGTGAGCCGCGAAAAAATAGTGTTAGCGTAAGCCGCGCTGAGCGCCAGGCCGTGGAGAATCTTCATGGTGGGCGCGCGGAGACCGGTGATTTTCGCTAGCGTGTCGAGAACCTGCTTCAGCGAGAGATTCTCCGCGCCGAGCAAATAGCGCTCGCCAATCTTGCCCTTTTCCGAGACGAGCAGATGTCCGGCGGCGCATTCTTCCACGCCGACAAAATTCAGCCCTGTTTCGACATAACCCGGCATTTTGCCATTCAAGAAATCGACGATGATCTTTCCGGTCGGCGTGGGCTTCCAGTCCCACGGGCCAACGGGCGTAGTGGGCATGGCGACAATCACAGGCGCGCCATTCTTTGCGGCGTTCAGCACTTCCTGCTCGGCGAGCCATTTCGAGCGCTTGTAATGGCCGACCATTTCGTCGAGCCGGGCTTCTGTAGATTCGTTCGGCGGCTGCGGGCGGTCCACCGCGATCGTGGCGACAGTGCTGGTGTAAATGAATTGCTCGACACCGGCTTGCTCCGCGGCAGCCAGCAGATTTTTTGTGCCGCCGACATTGGACTCGTAGATGTCTTTAGAGCGTTTGGCCCACAGGCGATAATCCGCGGCGACGTGAAAAACCTTCGTCACACCCTTCATGGCCCGCTCTAGCGACGCGGGGTCGCGCAGATCGCCGGTGACATATTCCAGCGATAGATCCGAAATGGCGCGATTGTGGCTGGAGGCGCGCAGAAGCACACGCACCCGATCCCCTCGCGCAACAAGCTGCCGGGCAACGTGACTCCCAAGGAAGCCGGAGGCGCCAGTGACCAGAGTAGTCATGCGCTTGGCTAAAACCCGCTGCGCAGGCGGAATTCGCCGGGTTGGAATGTAAGCGCGCAGTATTGCCGCGCCTCTTGCGCCTGATTGCGGAAGCGGGCCAGCGCGTACAGCGGAAACGAATTGCGGTACAGGTGATATTTCAAATAGAAGACGCACGGAAAGCCGGTGCCGGTAAACTCGTCTTCGCTCCAGGAGCCATCGGCGTTTTGCTGCTCCACAAGATAAGCAGCAGCTTTCTCAATCGCAGGATCACTCGCATCAGCGCCGGCAAGCAGTCCGATAAGGCCCCACGCGGTTTGCGAGGCTGTGCTATTGCCTTGCCCCTTGGTCGCAGGCTCCTCATAGCTGCGCAGGGATTCGCCGAAGCTGCCGTCCGCCTTCTGCACGGTGCGCAGCCAACGCACGGCGCGCTGGCAATATTCCTTTGCCGTGAGGGAAACCGTTTCGAGCGCGCGCAGCACGCCGCTCGTGCCGTAAACATAATTGACGCCCCAGCGGCCAAACCAGGAACCGTCTTCGCACTGGTCCTGCAAAAGAAATTTCAGGCCGCGCTGCACTGCCGGATGGTCGGCCGCCCAGCCGTAGCGGCCCAGGCATTCGAGCACGCGCGCCGTAACATCGGCCGTCGAGGGATCAATCATCGCGTTGTGGTCTGCGAACGGTATGTTGCAGAGGAATGCCTTGTTATTGTCGCGGTCGAACGCGCCCCATCCGCCGTCGCGGTTCTGCATGCTGAGCAGCCACTGAACGCCGCGCCGTACCGCTGCTTCCATGCGCTTGGGATCGGGAAATTTCACGCGCTGCAATGCCATCAGCACAAACGCGGTGTCGTCCACGTCCGGATAAAAATCGTTGCGATACTCGAAAACCCAGCCTCCGGGCTCGGCATCTTTGTTTTTGACTTGCCAATCGCCGGGACCGAGAACCTGCTTTGACAGAATCCAGTCCGCGGATTTCACTAGCGCGGGATGATCCGGCGGAAGCCCCGCCTCTTCGAGCGCCACCATGGCGATGCACGTGTCCCAAACAGGTGAGACGCAGGGCTGCATGCGGATCGTCTCGCCGTCGTCGATTTCAAACCGTGAAAACTCGCGAATCTCACGCGCGGTCAGTGGATCGTCGGGCCCGTGACCGAGCGCCATCAGCGCAAAAATAGAATTCATCATCGCGGGATAAATCGCCGCCAGACCCTCGGTGCGCTCAACGTGATCCAGCAGCCACGATTTTGCTTCGCGCAATGCGCGCTGGCGCAGCGGCTTCCAGGGCAATTTCTCGTAAAGCTTCAACGCGCGATCGAGCGCGAGGAAGAAATTTCGCCACGAGAGAAGCTGATCGCTCCAGTCAAACGCCGCTTTCTTGCGCGAAATGTCGCAGAAGAGTTCGTCGACGTGCGCGCGTTCCGGCAAACGCCAGTCCGGCCGCACAGCGGACAAAATCGCCATGGGGATGACGATGCCGCGAGTCCACGAAGACATCTCGTAAATGTTCAGGTAGAACCAATTCGGCAGGAGCATCAACTCGGGCAGAATCGCGGGAACAAGCTCCCAGCCAACAGCGCCGACCAGAGCGAGATAAAAGCGAACGTAAGAGTTCGTGTGTTCAAGACCGCCGAGACGGTGCACCGCCTCTTTCGCGCGAACCATGTGCGGAGAATCTTGCGGATCACCGGCAAGCTTCAGCGCAAAATACGCCTTGCAAGTCGCATTCAGCTCGGAAGGCCCGCCGGGATAAATGCTCCAGCCGCCGTCAGGCAATTGCCGCGTGCGCACGTAATTTGCGAGCTTGGCGATGCGCTCCGGGTCCGCCTTGCCCAAGACGTACAAATAATAGATGTAGTCCGATTCGAGAGTGGTGTCGGCTTCGAGTTCGCCAACCCAATAGCCCGGCTCAACTTGCAGAGACAGCAGGTGATTCGCGCCACGCTCGATGGCTTGCTCGAGGCGCTCAAGCCGGTCTTGCAGTCGCGAAGTAAATGTAGCCGCAGATGAGACTGGAGATTCCAGCCCAACCCGTGTGCTCGTTGCCAAAGCAAATCCCCCAGTGCGATTTCGGGCCGAAATAGACGCCCTGGCGCCTGACCTGGCAAGCGCCAACTATTTTGCGGATAGCGTCTGTACTACTAAATTATCGCCGCCAGCCGAGCAGGGGTCAACCGCTAAGATGCTGCGGTGTTTACAAGGAGAGGCCTTCCGCGTCATGGATAGTGCCCCGCACTTGTTGCACGAGTTCGAGCGGCAAGGCTTCGCCTTCGCGCTGCAGGAATTGCGGTTTGCCGCGCAGAAGCTGCAGCGGCAAGGCCTGCCAGGCCGCGGCGTTCTGCTCCATCCGCACAGGCTGGCGCAGCACGAAGGCAGAAGCGCGATCCATCTGCAATTTGGCTGAGTCCTTGAAATCCGCTTTTGACGGGTCGAGGACCATCAAGTACAGAGAGGGCTTTAGAAATTGCAGCAGCGTGTTGCTTTCGAGGATTACGCGCGCTGGCCTGCTCCGATTGTCGTTTTCCGAATCATGCAGAGCTTTGCGGAGCAGCGGCATGCCCTCCGCGAGAAATCCCTGCTTCGTGCGCAGCCAGAAGGAGCGCCGTGCGCCCGCGGCTAAAAAACGGCCGCTGTCGGTTTCATTCGCGCGCGTCTCCCAACTAATCGCACAGACGTGGTCATCCGGAGCGCAATCGCAATTCTCGCCGTTTTGCGCGCAGACTCCATGCCCATACTGCGTAATCTTCCCGGCGATCCAATTTTCGTTCGGGAAGGCGGCGATTAAATCGCAGACAAGTTGCGTCTTCCCGATACTCCGGGTGTGTCCGCCAACGACGATGACCTGCCACCGCATACGTACTTTACGTTCGCTTTCTCGCCCGTGCTCTCTGCGCCCGGCGTAGAGGACTCTCTACCTTTTTCTTGGCGTCGATCTTGCCCTCAATCTCTTTGATGCGCGCGCCAAGCTCCGGAAGCCGTGCATACCAAGCATACGCCTCCTTGAACTTGCCAATCTCGCGCGCTGGCGTGCCCCACACAGTCTGTCCCGCACGGATCGTTTTGCCGGTGGGGATTCCGGCCTGCGCGCCCGCGATGGCGCCGTCCTCCAACGTGCAATGGTCCGCGATGCCCACCTGCCCGCCAATCACCACATGATGTCCCACCGAACTTGATCCGGAAATGCCCGTCTGAGCGGCAATTACCGTGTGCGCACCGATCTGAACGTTGTGCCCCACGTGAACCAGGTTATCGAGCTTCACTCCCTCGGCGATGCGCGTGTCGTCCAGTGACCCGCGATCGATGGTGGCGTTCGCGCCGATCTCGACGTCATCGGCAATCTCCACGATGCCCAACTGCGGGAATTTCCAGTAGCGGCCATCGCCGTAGACATAGCCAAAACCGTCCGCACCGATCACCGTGCCCGCGTGAATCTCAACGCGATTACCGATTCGCGCGCTGGCATACAAAGTTACCCGTGGATGAATCCGGCAGTTTTCGCCGATCCAACAGCCGGCTCCAATCACGCAGTGAGCGCCGATTTGCGTGCCATTCCCGATGCGCGCGTCTTCGCCAATCACTGCATATGGTCCGATGCTGACATCGTTCCCGATGCGCGCGAGCGGAGCCACGATCGCGGTTGCGTGGATGCCCGCAGCAATCGGTCCGCGCTCGACCAAGAGCGCCGCCGCTTTCGCAAACGCGACCTTAGGCTCCGCGTGCCGCAAAACTGTTTTCCCGCTGATGGTCACAGTCTCACCCGCGATCACGCAGGCGGCGGCAGATGCGGTGGCGCGATCCGCATGCTTTGCCGCCTCAACATAAATCAGATCGTGCGCCCCCGCCCGCTCCGGCGCAGCCACGCCGCGCACCTCCACATTGCGGTCACCTTCGAGCTTGGCGCCTAGCGCCGCCGCCAATTCCCCGGCCGTCTTTGTCATAGTCAACTCTCCGCAATTCCTTCTCGGGCAATAATCCTCGCAGCTCGAATTCCTTTTTATCTGTAGAGTTCGGCCTCGCCCTTTGGCCGCGTCTTCCACCGAGCATGCACCCATACCCACTGTTCGGGATACTTGCGAATAATCTCTTCAATCACTTTCGCAAACCGCTGCGTGTTCACAAAAATATCGCGTTCGGTATTTCCTGTTCGGACCAATTCCACGGCCGGCTCAAACCGCAACCGGTATTTTCCGATGCCCGCGTCCCAATACGCATATCCCGGCACCACGGCGGCGCCTGTGTGCAGCGCAACGCGCGCGATCCCGGTCGTTGTGCACGCGGATTTGCCGAAGAAATCCACGAACACGCCTTCATCCGGCATCGTGTTCTGGTCGGCCAAAATGCCGACTGTGCCGGCCTCTTTCAGGATTTTGAGCAAAGCACGCGCGGACTCATTCTTGAAAATCGGCTCATTCCCCGACGAGCATCGATACCGATTGACAAGTTTATCGACCCGCGCGTTATCCAACGGCCGGGCCATATAGTGCAGCGGAAAACCATACAGAGCGTGCGCAAACGACGACAACTCCCAGGCGCCGATATGCCCCGTGAGGTACAACACACCTTTGCCGCGGCGCTGCCCATCCAAAAAGTTTTCATGTCCGTCGAGAATCAGGACATCTTCAATATTTTCCCGCGTGTACCGGGGGAAGCGCGCAAACTCCGCGGCCATCCAGCCCAAATTGCGCACCATGCCGCGGATTACTTGCCTGCGCCGCGCTTCGTCCCATTCCGGAAATGCGAGGCGCAGATTGAATTCGGCCGTTCGCCGCAATTTCGGCAGCACGCCATATAGTGCCGACGCGACAGCCGTCGCCAAGCCGCGTGCCAGTCCGCGCGGCAAAGCGCCTAATACCTTCAGAATGGCCCATACCGCGGCGTACTCGCACCACTCCCTCATCCGTCTCCGTTGCTCCTCGAAGCTGTGAACCAAGTATCCTACGCGCTGAAGTTCGCTCGCACCAATGTTAGACTCACTCTTTCGTGGCCACTACTTTTACTGAGATTGCTCCGACAAAAGAGGATAGCGGAATCGCAACGCGAATCGGCTGGGCCGCGCTGATTTGCGCGACGCTGTACGTCTGCTACTTCAGCCATCTGGGCGCGATTGGATTTGTCGGCCCGGATGAGCCGCGCTACGCATGGATTGCGCGCGACATGGCGGAAACCGGCGACTGGGTCACGCCACGCCTCTACGGCAAGCCCTGGTTCGAGAAGCCGCCGCTCTACTATTGGGGAGCGGCCATCTGCTTCAAACTTTTTGGCGTGAGCGAAGCGGCCGCGCGCCTTCCCAGCGCGATCGCAGCATTGCTGGCGACTGTGGCAATGGCCTGGCTCGCGTGGCGCATCTACGGCGCAGAAACCGCGCGCTGGCTGTTGCTTCTGCTTCCGACAACGGTCGGCATGATCGGCTTTTCGCACGCCGCGGCGACAGACATGCCGTTCAGCGCCATGTTGACGATAGCGATGGTATGCGCCGTGGTGCTCCTGCGGCTCTCTTTGGAGTGCGGCGGCTTGCCGCCGCTTTCACAAAACAAAGCCGTCCCTACCAAGTTGGAGGGACCACCGGCTCCCTCTGCCGTAAGCACACAGCGAGCGACGCCGCCCTTCGCCAATACTTCCTGGCGAGCGGCGCTTCTCTTCGGTTTCTTTCTCGGCCTAGCGGTGCTCGCGAAGGGACCCGCCGCGATAATCCTCTGCGGCGGCGCGGTCTTTTTCTGGGCGCTCTTTACCAAGTGCTGGCGAGACGCCCTCCGCCTCTTTCATCCAGCTGCGCTCGCCTCGTTCTGCGCAACAGCCCTGCCCTGGTACATCCTCTGCGCCCGTCGCAACCCCGACTTCTTCCGCATCTTCATCATCGAACACAACTTCAAGCGCTTCCTCACTCCCGAATTCCAGCACATCCAACCCTTCTGGTTTTACATTCCGGTCGTATTCGTCTCGATTTTTCCGTGGTCCTTCTCTGCCATGCTTGCTTCAGTTGATCTACTTCGAAAACGTACGCCGTGGAAGGGATCAACATCGCTGTTCTTTTTGTCGTGGTTTGCATTCCCGGTATTTTTCTTCACGATTTCACAGTCGAAGCTTCCTGGATATGTATTGCCGGCAGTGCCCCCGCTGGTCCTACTCACAACCCGGTCATGGATTCGCAGGCACGTTAGAGATGCGGCGGTCGCGAGGGTCTCACTCTTCACGGGGGTCTTGATTCTGATTGGAGCTGCCGTTATCGCGACCCGGGTCCGCGTGCCGGCCGGCTCGCCGTTTGAGGAATTCTGGGCGTGGCCGTGGGTAGAAGGAATAGCAGGCGCGGGCCTACTACTATGCGTATTGGCACTCAGTCACAGGAGACTCCTTGTCGCGCTTACAACCTGCGCCCTCGTACTCTCAGCGGTGCAGCTGTCCGGCCTTTACCTGCTCCCTCGTTTGGATCACCTATACTCTGCGAGATCGGTGACACCTCTACTTGCCTTTTACGAGCAAGAGAACACTCGAATGTGTGTGTATGAATTGCAACGCTCTTGGGCTTATGGACTGAATTTCTATGCTCATCGCGAATTGCCTGAGTGCGTCCTTAGTATGCCTCTGAGCGTTCAGGCGATTGTCAGCGAGAAGGGCGTTGAAGACTTGATCCACGCGGCGCAGCCGAGGAAATTTCGGGTGCATCCTTTCGATGGCGCGGGACTGCCTGACGTACCAAATTTATATGTGGTTTCGATCGGCCAGCTAGCGGCTAACCCGTCCAGTAGCGGGAAGCCGCAGTAGAAAATAGCTGACGACGCGATTCTCGTAGGCGCGCTTGTCGGCGTCTTCCATGTCCACAAAATTTCCGTGCGCAATCGTGGCCTGCTCCTTCGGCTCCGGTGCGCTCTTGAACATTTTCTGAGTCGTCCCCGCCAGCTCCGGATCATCGGCCGCCTCAATAAACAATTTCGGCACACCTGCCAGCGTATCGAGCTTCCAGGTCAAGGGCTTCTCGCCGTGATACTTATGATTGATCCATCCAAAACTCAGTTCCGCCGACTGCGCCATCAAAGGAATCCCCGCCAAGCCCTGTTTCTGGACGCCGATCTTCACCATCTCCTCCGGCGAATCGTAGACGGAGTCCAAGATCAGCGCGTGCACACGCTTGTCGCCTTCGGCTTCGCGCAAGGCCGCATAGGCGCCCAGGTTGTAGCCCCACAATCCGAAATGGTCAGGGTCGACATCGCTGCGCTTGGCGAGTTCGTCGATGGCAGCGCGCACTTCATCGGCTTCGCGATAACCAAAGGAGGTGATCCCGTCATTCGCACCGTGCGCCACAAAATCAAACACAAACACGTTGTACTGGTGATCCTGCAGCGCGGAAACCAAGGTCAGCAATTCGCCGCGGCTCGAGCCATAACCGTGGCAGAGCACAATCGTCGGCGCGCCCAGCAACCCTGGGAAAAACCAACCTTCGCGCTGGCCCGCGCCAGGCACAGAAAATTTCACGGCGTCGGGACGCCCCGGAAAGCTGTCCATATTGATTTCACTGCTGGAGCGCTGCGGCTTTACGATGCGGTAGACCAAAAATCCAGCGATCGCGGACGTGGCCACGACGGCGAAAAACGCCAACGCCAAAATGGCCGTCAATATCTTCGTATACCAACGCGTCGGAAACCGGAATTCGTCGAGAATGGACATTCGTGACCTGCGCCACTGGGCTGGCGCATAGCGCCGTCTTATTTCACTCCTAAATGTTAATGATCGTAGCATGCCGTCCTTTGCGCTCCATTTTGTAACTCCTCGGGCTGTGTCGCATGCAGTAGCAGCCGACGCGATTCCATGCAGATGGCCGCTTTTCGCGTGCTGCTTGCCGAATCGGCTATCATAAAGCGGAGCGCAGCCCTTCCATGAATATCCTCGACCTTCGCCAAACCAGCGTTCGCCAGCTCGAGCCGCTGCTCGAGGAAGAAGCGCGTCACTGGCACGACGAGCTGCATTGGGACTATCGCGGTGCGCTCGACCTCATCAAGCGCTTTTTGGAAGCGCACGCACTCTGCGGCTGCGTAGCGTTTGAGAACGGTTCGGCCGCAGGCTACTCCTTCTACGTGCTCGAAGAGCAAAAGGGACTCATCGGCGGACTCTACGTCTCTCCCCGCTTCGCCCAAGCCGACATTGGCCGCCGCCTGCTCGAAGAAATGCTTTTTTCCATGCGCGCCCTCCCGCAGCTTTCGCGTATTGAAGCGCAGCTCATGCCCTTCGGCGGTCCGGTGGACACCCCGCTTCGTGATCAAGGTTTCAAGCTCTACACGCGGCAATTTATGTTGCTCAATTTGCAGAACAACTCAGAACCGCGCGCCGGCGCCTCCGCGGGCATGCGCCTCGACCGGTGGAACGATCGCTTCTTCGAGCCATGCGCGAAACTGATTTACCTGTCGTATGCGAATCACGTCGACGGCGAAATCAACGATCAGTACCGCAGCCGCGCCGGAGCACTGCGCTTCCTCAAGAACATTATTCTTCTGCCGGGATGCGGCCAATTC
>Ga0137418_10000652_pt1 | contig 31205 bp, 26 predicted proteins | sample CZODoug3_1_2_16f_FD_122242 | JGI IMG/M metagenome (GOLD analysis project Ga0137418, IMG submission 122242) | Vadose zone soil fungal communities from Angelo Coast Range Reserve, California, USA - CZODoug3_1_2_16fungal (Hybrid Assembly) | ecosystem: Environmental > Terrestrial > Soil > Vadose... | reverse complement strand
CACCGAACCAGCGTTGCCGACCAAGTGGCCGGCATTCTCAGGCAAAGAGTCCTGAATGGTGAACTGCGTCCGGGAACACTCCTCCAGGAGCTCCCGCTTGCCGAGTCGCTTGGGGTGTCGCGGAATACGATGCGCGAAGCCATGCGCGCACCGACGTCAAGATCGAAGACCGGTTGAAGTGTAGCCTCGCTCGAGTTCACGACGAAGGAGACGACCATGGAGTTGAACCGCAGTCCGCTCACCAGGAAGCGTTATGCAAGCGCGTTAACCCAGGCAGTTCGCGCCGTCATGGTGTTGATGGCGTCTCTTCCAGTCTCGGCGCAGGTCGTAACGGTGACCGTGCAGGGGCGCGTTTACGATTCCAGCGGTGCGGCCATCCCTCAGGCCACTGTCACTGCCGTGAACGCAGCCACAGGCCTCAGTCGCGGGACGACTGCGAATGCGGTCGGCGATTATCAGATCGCCCTGCTGCCGCCGGGGGATTACACGGTTACAGCGGATAAGCCGGGATTCCAGAAGTCCGCCAAGAAGATCCACCTGGACATCGGCGCAGCGGGCAGCCTCGACTTCTCTCTGTCTCCGGGACAGGTGATTGCGCAGGTTGAGGTACAGGATGTCGGCGCCCTAGCCGAGCCAACCCGTACCATGGTCAGCAGTGTCATCAACGAGCAGCAGATTCAGGATCTGCCTGTAAATGGACGGCAGTTCATCGACTTCGCCTTGCTGGCTCCCGGTGTGAAGATCGGCGACACTACTTCCGGCAGCACCGATGTCATTATCGAGCCCGTCACCAAGCTGTCGTTCGCCGGTCAGAACATTCACTACAACTTTATCGCGGTTGATGGCGCGGACAATATCTCGACTGCTTCGGGCGTGCAGAAGTACACGCCCTCGCAGGAGGCGGTACGCGAATTCCGCGTCATCAACAGCAGCTACAGCGCTGAGTTCGGACGTGCTGTAGGCGGCATCGTCAACATCATCACCAAAAGCGGGACGAATGCCCTCCACGGTTCGGCCTACGAATACTTCCGCCATGACGCGCTGGATGCAGGCAGTATCCTGGCTTCGTCGGACCCGTCGACCTGCGCAGTTCCCGGAGACCTGACCTCGGGCGGCTGCAAGAAACTCAACAAGCTCCGCCAGAACCAGTTCGGCTTTACTCTGGGTGGACCCATCGTGAAGAGCAGGACCTTCTTCTTCGCCAACTACGAAGGTCAGCGCCGGCGCGAGTCGCCTTATTACAATTCGATCATCCTCAACAACATCACTTCGATCCAGAACTTCGAAAGGGGGCTCAATTTCCCCGTCGACAACCTGAACGTGACCCGCAATACCGACTACAACAATGTGCTGCTGCGGTTGGATCATGCCATCAACGAGACGAACAATGTGTACGTGCGCTACTTCTACAATAACGGGGACCTGGTCAATTACTCGCCGTTGAACGATGGCTTCGATATGCCTTCAGGTTTCAAGAACAACCACGATGGAGACCACTCCCTTGTAGGCAACCTTGCCAGCACGATCAGTCCGTCGCTGGTAAACGAGTTGCGGGTGCAGTATGCGCATCGTGCCTACGATTTCCCCACCGTCAGTTCCGTGCCGCACATGGAACTCGCAAATCAGTTTGCGATTGGCGTTAATCGTGGCAACCCAGACTTCTACAACGAAAGCCGATTTGAGTTGGTTGATAACCTCACCAAGAACCTGGGAAGCCATACGCTAAGTTTCGGTGGCGATTTCAATCGGGTGAGCACGAACGAGTCGTTCCCGCTCTTCTACCCGTTCGAGGCTACTTTCCTCTGCATTCACAGCGGTCCTGGTGCTTGTTTCATCTCAAACCTTGACGACCACACGCCCGTCGTCCTGTTCTTCGAGCGATTCCACGCGCCGAATTTCGATGAACCCACGATCGCTGGCGGTATATCGGTATACCAGGGCAAAGGGTATCCGCAGAGCGTGCGGAACCAGGCCCAGGGAACCCTCGATCACACCTACAGCGGCCTGTATGTGCAAGACAACTGGCGCGCCACTCAGAGGCTGACCATGAACGTCGGGGTGCGCTCGGATTGGGAGACTTGGCCTTCCGGAGTGCTCAACACTGCCTATGGTGTGGATCCTCGTCTGGGCATTGCTTACAGCCCCAGCAAATGGCACAACCTCGTGGTCCGAGCCGGTATTGGTCTTTTCCATGGCATCATTCCGGCTCCGCTGCTAGCCTGCCAAAAGCCATCGTGCGGTGGACAAACCAAGTTCCGCAGCCTAGACGACGACCTGAATTCGGTGACGCAATTGTATGGTTTCGCCAGCGGGGTGGGGCCCGGCGGACCGATGCAGACCGCTTTTAACAACTTGGTCTTCAACGCTGCCTACCCCGATCCGAACACTGGTTTCCTCGCACCCGCCACCATCGTTCGCTTCACCAAGAACCACAAAATGCCTTACGGCATTCAAAACAGCCTCGCGCTGGAATTTGAGCCGGTGAAGAACACTCTGTTAAACATCAGTTACCTGCGCACTCACGGCGTGCACCTGGGCAGCTTCTACAACATCAATCAGGCGCCCAACGGAACCGTCTGCGGCGTGCATGATTCCACCGGAGGCACGGGGTGCAAGCAGCAGTTTGCCCCCGCCAGCGCGAATTTTCTCTTCTTCGAGGCCGATTCCCGGTGGTATTCCGAGTTCGACGGCCTGCTGGTGAACTTCGAGAAGCGAGTGAGCCACCACGTTGGCGGCGGACTCAGCTATACCTGGTCGAAGGCTCTCGACGACGGACCGAATCCCAGCTTCGTTTTGATTCCTCAGGACTCGTTCGATTTCAAAGCCGAGAAAGCTCTCTCGGCGGACCACGTGAAGCATCGCTTTGTGGGCCATCTGACCTGGAGAGGACCGACCAAAATTAACGCCTTGGTCAACAACTGGCAGTTCTCGACGATCATGAGTTTCGAGTCTCCACATTACTTCACTAAGTTCGCCGGGCTCGACACCAACAAGGACGGGTTCCCGATCAACGACCGGGTTGGGGTTGAGCCGCGTGACACCTACAAGGGCGATAGCTACCAAAGCATCGATCTGCGAATCGCTCGTACGCTCAAGCTCAACGAGCGTTTTAGCCTGGAGGGACTGGCGGAGAGTTTCAATACACTGAATACCGTGAATGTGCGGTTCTATAACAGCGTCTACAGCGCGGCAGATTTCTGTCCAGTAGCGGGCGTGGCCACCTGCGGCACGGGGCCGTATTTTAAGGAAGGTTCGCCGAATCCCAACTACGGCACGCCGCGCGCCGTGTTTAACCCGCGCCAGATACAGTTGGCGGTGCGATTGACATGGTGATCCATCGGCACGAGTAAGGACCAGAGCATGCGTTTCGGAATTTACTGCGAAATCCAGACGCCGCCGGGCAAGTCGCATTACGACATGATCTGGGAGATCATGCGGCAGATCGAACACGCCGACGACGTGGGCTTCGACGTGTATTCGGTGATTGATCACCATTTTTTTCAGAAGTTTTCCATTTCTGCGAATCCTTTGGCGATGTTTGCGGCGGCTGCGCAGCGAACGCGGCGGATCCGGTTTCGAACAGCGCTGCATACCCTGCCCCTGGAAAATCCCATGCGCCTCGCTGGCATGATCGCGGAAGCCGATATCCTCACCAACGGCCGCCTGGAGTGCGGTTTAGGGCGCGGCCATGCCTGGCTTTTTGGTCCCTCGGCCCTGCCGCTGGAAGAAAGTCGGCCGCGTTATAACGAGGCTGTCGATATTCTCGAATTAGCTTTCTCCAAGGAGCAATTCTCATACGACGGCGAATACTACAAAGTAAAAGATGTTCACGTGGTGCCGAGGCCAATCCAGAAGCCACATCCGAAGTTTTACACGGGTGGCACGAGCGACATTACCTACCAGATGGCGGGTGAAAAGGGCTGGGGCATCTTCGTGCCGCCTCTCCTTCCCTGGAAAGTGCTCGAAGCGCCGCTGAACATTTACAAGAAGGCCTGCGCAGAACACGGGCACGCCGCGGATATCGTTTACATCCGGCCGGTTTATCTCGATGATGATGAGTCGTTGATTCGCCGGGAGGTGGAGCAGGCACTGCTGAACTTCCTGGCCTTCAATGCCTCGCCCGTAGAGTCGTTGCAGGATGAGCAGAAGAAGCAAGAACTGCGGGCGAAAGGCTACGGTTTTTACGCCAGCGGTGCCCTGGAGTCTTTAACCCGGCTGACATACGACGAAATTGTGGATCAGGAAATTGCTTTCATCGGAACTCCGAAGAAGGTCGTCCGGCAAATCGAAAACCTGCAAGGGAAGGGCGGTATCGGCGAGCTAGCGATTGTGTCCAATTTTGGCGGGCTCGAAAACTGGAAGAGCATCAAGACGCAACAGTTGTTCGCACAGCGGGTGATGCCGGCTTTTCGCACTTCCGCGACAGAAGTGGCGGCTGATTGAACCGAGGGATCAGCTTATTTGCAATACTGAGAGTAGCAATGTCTACCCGAGTAGTTTCGACCCGCCTTACCGAAGCGTTTGCGCCGATGAGCGCGCGCCGGCTTCTGATCCTTGGCGGCATTGCCCTGATCGCGGGAGGCATGCTGTTTGGGGACATCTTTGCTGTGTTTGTCCTCCATCAGAACGGCGGGCAGACCGGGCAGGCCCTGTTGGCTGCCTCGGAGGCAGCGACCGCCGGGAATACGCTTGGCGTGAAGCAGGCCTTCGAGCGTATCGGTGGGTTGCTTGAGGATCTCGGGACCAAGATCGATTCTCACGTTCACATGACCGACGCCGGATATCTAGCTCTGCTTTTGGCTCTCATACAGCCGTATGTGGTGCTTCCCCAAAAGCGTAAAAAAATACTGGCAGGACTATTCATCGCAGGCGGCCTGCTCCTGCCAGCAGGTATTTTTCTGATTCACTATGTGGGCCTTGCGTACAGTCCATTCGCCGCGATCGGGTGGGCGAGTGTGCTGGCAGACTCTGCTGGAGCCGCATTAATCGTGGTTATCATCGCGGAGGCTTACGGTCTCTGGAAGTGGTTGGTTCGGGGCAGTCCCGTGGACGAGCCCGACTTACCCGCGAGCCGCACATGGGAGCGCCGCACCTTAATGAGCGGGGGAACGATCTTGATCCTCCTGGGTTTTCTGCATGGCGCGTGGTATGCAGGAGTTGATTTATATCGCCACGAAGCCCGCGAGGCGCAGATTTTGAAGAATATGCTGGATGCCACGAACAGTGGAGGCACCGGCACAGTGGTGCAAGTGGCAAGCTACGGCTCACTAGCCGCAGAAAGGGCCGTAAAGATCGCCGCGCACTCACACGTAATCGAGTTCGGGCTTCTGGCGATGTTGCTGTCGTTTGTGCAGCCCTATGTCTTTCTGAGTGATCGCTGGAAGCGGCGTTGGGTGTTGCTGTTGCTTTTCGGGTCGCTCGTGCTGCCTCTGTTCGTGCTGCTGGAGGTAAACCTCGGGCTGGTGGCGGGAGGCATCGCCGATGTTGGGGGCTTATTGGTGATTATTGCTTTGGTTGGAATGCTTGTGGGCGTCCTTCGCTACAGCGGACATCTCGATGCGACCGACGGAGCCGTGTGATGAGTTCGGCACGCAAGCTCCTTTTGGTTGGAGGCCTTGCCCTCGCAGCGTTCGGAATGCTCTATGGGCTGCATTACGCAGTCTTTGTGGAGCATCAGACTTTGGATCGGATGGGAGCATCGCTCGCACAGGCGTTTGCGAGCGCGGCCGAGCGAGACACGGTCGAAGCTCACCATGCCATTGATGCGTATGCCTCGACCAAGTACGACTACGTGCGGCAAGTAGACGTACACTCGCACTGGATCGGCCTGGCGATGTTGCTGATTGTGCTGGGGGTGGCCTTCGATGGTGTAGCGCTTAGCGCTCGCTTGAAAACCTGGCTCGCAGCAGCGCTGTTGACTGGTTCGATCCTGTTCCCGATGGGTGTGATCCTCCAGACCGTAAACCATGGCGCAGTTTACGCGTCGGCATTGGCGATCTTCGGGTCGGCAATCGTCACAGTGGCCTTGGTCGCGGTAGCATGGGGATTCGCGCGCGTGAGCGGTCCTGAACTAGGTTGTCGCTAGCAGTTGTTACGGCGCTTGGGCTACGGTCCAACGACGGGCGAGGACACTTCGGGAGTTGCTCTGGGAGTTGCCCGTCGCTCCACCGTTCCAACATGGAAAGTGGGATTGGAGCCTCTTTTAGAAGGCTGGACAAGGAATGTATCCACGACCATTTCACTATCACCGCGCCGCTTCGTTGAAAGAGGCGGCGACCATGCTCTCCCAGCTAGGGGACGACGCCAAACCGCTCGCCGGTGGTCAGAGCCTGATTCCGCTCATGAAGCTGCGCTTCGCGAATCCAAATCATCTGGTCGACTTGAACTTCGTTCCGGGCGCCGCCTATATCAAGGAAGAAGGTGGATCTGTGCGCTTGGGGGCCCTCACTCGACATTCTGAGATCGAGAAATCCAGTGTGGCTGCGCGAGTCCCGATTCTTCATGACTGCGCCGCGGGGATAGCGGACGCACAAATCCGCAATCGCGGCACCATCGGCGGTTCCCTGGCGGAAGCCGACCCCAGCGGAGACTGGGCCGCCGTCCTTCTCACCCAGAAGACCGAGGTCCGCTGCCTGAGCCCGCGAGGTGAGCGCATTGTCCCGCTCGCCGGCTTCATCAGCGATGCCTTTACCACGCTTCTGGAGCGCGATGAACTGGTACGCGAAATCGTCGTTAAAAGTCCGGAGAAAGGCAGCGGGGGAGCTTACCTGGCATTCAAACGCTCCGCTCCTGTGTATCCCACGGCCAGCGCGGCCGTCCATTTGGCGATGGAGGGCGACATCTGCAAGGATGCGGCGATCGTTCTGGGCTGTGTCGGGCTGGTTCCGGTGAAGGCGACTGCGGCGGAGGAAGCCCTGCGCGGGAGCAAGATCGACGACAAAGCGGTCACCGCCGCCATGGAGGCGGTGCGCGCGGCTGTAGATCCGCAGTCAGACATGCGGGGTACGGCGGAATACAAACGAACGTTAGCTGCAGCGCTAGTAAAGCGCGTCATCGCGGTGGCGGTGCGCCGCGCACGGGGCGAGCGAGTCGAGGTCAGTCACATCTATGCCTGAAACGTTCGACAATGTCGCGATTCAGATCAAGGTAAACGGCAAGCCATATTCGGCCAGCGTGGAACCACGTCTGCTGCTGGTTGAACTTCTTCGCGAGGAGTTCAACCTAACGGGCACGCACGTGGGTTGTGACACCACCTACTGCGGAGCGTGCACCGTACTGATGAATGGTGCGATCGTGAAGTCGTGCACGATGTTCGCCGTGCAGGCGGATGAAGCCGAGATTCTGACCGTCGAGGGACTGGAAAAAGACGGAACGCTCCATCCGATCCAGAAAGCCTTTGGCGACTCGTACGGCCTGCAGTGCGGCTACTGCACACCCGGCTTGATGCTGTCGACATATCAGTTGGTCAGTGAGAATCGCGAGCCGAGTGAGACGGAGATCCGCAAGGCCATCGCGGGGAACACCTGCCGCTGCACCGGGTATCAAAACATCTTCAAGGCCATTCGCTTGGCTGCGCAGAATATGAGGGAGGCCTAGCAGTGGCCATCAAGTTTGCGGGCACATTCGATGTGCGGCGCACTCCGGAAGAAGTGTATGACTTCCTCACCGATCCGAATAAGTTTGGCCCGCTACTGCCGGATTTTCGAGGCTTAACGGTGGAAGATGCCGAGCACTTCGCCGTCAAAGTGAACGTCGGAATTTCCTATATCAAGGGAATTGCAGACGTGAAGATGCACCTGTCGGAGTCGAAGCGTCCCACGCGGGCGCAATACAAAGGACAAGGCAGCGTAGCCGGGGGCAATGTGAGCATGGTTGCCGCCTTTAACCTGGCGGTCTCGGGAGAAGGGACAAAAGTTGTCTGGGAGGGAGAGGCGCAGGTTTTCGGGCGGTTAACCTCGGTTGCTGGCGGATTGCTGGAGCCACTGGGCAGGAAGCAGGTTCAGAAGTTGATCGACGGGCTGCAGGCCGCCCTGAATGGGGTGAGTGGGGGCACATTGTGAACGGGGACGGCAAGAAGTGGGTAGGCAAGGCGGTGCCGCGCAAGGAGGAAGATCGCCTGCTGCGCGGCCTTGGCAAGTTTGCCGACGACATCAAGTTGCACGAGATGCTCTACCTGCGCTTCGTTCGCTCGCCGTATGCGCACGCCAAGATTGTCAGCATCGAAACTTCTCAGGCTGAGACACTTCCGGGAGTTGTATGCGTACTCAACGGTTCGGAGATCGCTTCTCAGACCCATCCATTTATCGAGATTGCTCCCGACGCAGGCGGCAAGATTCGTGATTTTCCCATGGCGGTGTCGAAAGTCCGCTATCAGGGCGAACCCGTGGCCGCTGTCGTGGCTGTGTCTCCCAGGGTTGCCGATGACGGCGCCGAGGGTGTGCAGGTGGAGTATGACGCACTCGATCCCGTGGTCGACGCCGAGCAAGCCCTTACGGACGTCAGCATCCTGCACCATGAGGCAGGCACGAACAAGGTGTGGAGCGGCGTGTTCGAGTACGGGGACGTCGAGAAAGCGTTTCGAGAAGCTGCTTCGGTGGTCGAAATCGATCGCATGCACTTCCATCGATTTTCGAGTACCCCCCTGGAAAACAACGTAGTGATCGGCCATTGGGATCCGAAAGACGAACGCATCTACTACTGGTGCAATAACTCATTCCCATCCTTCGCAATCCAGTTCCTGGCTGCGCACCTCGGTGTTCACATCGACCGCATTCGCGTACAGACCTTCGATATTGGCGGCAGCTTCGGCATCAAGATCACGAGCTATCCACAAATGGCCGTGTGCGCGCTTGCTTCGAAGAAGGCGGGTGGCCGTCCGGTCAAATGGGTCGAGACACGGTCGGAACACATGACTTCGAGCGCGCATGGGAATGAGCGCACCTTCCGCGACACCCGCGTGGCACTGGACAAGGATGGAGTGATCACTGCGATTACATCGCGGCACATCGATGATTGCGGCGCCTATCCGCGCTATGAGCCGCTGGGGTGCGTGATCTGGTCGCAGGTATTCCCGGGAGTCTATCGATTCAAGAACGCGCGCATCGATTTCCGCCAGGCCGTGACCAATAAGTGTCCGGTCGGTCCGAATCGTGGTTACTCGCGCATGCAGCACCTCTGGTTTCTTGAGCGTGTGGTGGATATCTGCGCACATGCACTGGGCGTTCCGGCCGATCAGATGCGGTTGCGGAACTACATCCGGCCCGACGAATTCCCATACACCACGCCGAACGGCTGTATCTATGATTCGGGAAACTATCCGAAGATGCTAGAGATCGCCAAGAATCTAATCGGTTGGGATAGTTGGAAGAAGAAGCAAAGCGAAGCACGCAAAGAGGGCCGGATGGTCGGGATTGGCATTGGCACGACACTCGATTCCGGGACCAACAACTTTGGCCAGTCCCAGATCGTGAATCCGGGGGCGCCTTTTTCGGGCAACTCGCAAGGCGCGAACTGCAAACTCGACATCTACGGAGAGGTGGTGGTGGCTGTCGGATCCTGTCCACAAGGCCAGGGTCATGAAACGACCGCGGCACAGGTAGTCGCCGATGTGCTCAACATCAGTCCCGATCTCATCACCGTGCGTACGGGCTTTGACACCGAGCGCAATGTGCACACGGGATTTTCCGGGACCTACGCCAGCCAGTTCGCTGTCTCGGGCCTGTCCGCGGTCCATGGCGCTGCGCAGAAGCTGAAGGCAGAGATGGCACGCCTTGGAGCTTTCGTGCTCGAGAGCAAGGCTGAGGAGATCGAGTTTGGTATGGGAGCGCAGGGGCCGGAGGTCCGCTCGAAGACGAACGGCAAGTCCATCAACTACTGGGGTCTGGCGAACATTGTCAACGTGAACAGCGCCGTGTTGACGGCTGATCTCTATGACGTAACGCTGAATTGCCGCTACATCTGGCGGGCGCCGTTCAAAGTGCCGGACACAAAGAAGAAATACGGCAACCTCACCATGACCTATGCGTCGCAACTGCACATAGCTGTGGTCGAGATCGATCGGGATACCCTCATTCCCAAGATTCTTGACTATGTGGCAGTGGACGACTGCGGCACCGTAATCAACCCGGCGATCGTGGAAGGTCAGGTATACGGTGCCACTGCGCATGGGATTGGGGCGGCGCTGCTCGAGAACTGCGTGTACGACTCCGTGGGGAACATGCTGACCAGCACGTTCAGCGATTACATCCCTATCACGGCAATGAACATGCCGCTTGTGAAGTACGGTCACATCGAGACGCCCTCACCCCACAGCTACAGCGGCGCGAAAGGCATGGGTGAAGGTGGCGCGGCTCCGATCCACACGATCTCTGCCGCATTGCAGGATGCTTTGTTCGACAAGGGAGTCTTTATCGAGGACTCTTTCAACAATCCAGACACCTTGTTTCGCGCGCTCAAGGGGGAAACTGGCCGAGCGGCTGAGCTGGTGAAGGTGGAGCGGCGAGCCTAACGCGAGCGCATGAAGCGAGTCTGCATCATCGGGTGCGGCGCGATCGGCAGCTTGTATGCTGCGCACCTGGCGCGCGTGGCCGAAGTTTGGGCTCTGGTACGCCGTAAGGAGCAGGCCGAGGCTCTGAACCGCGATGGACTTAGAGTGTCCGGAACGCATAGCTTTTCGGTGACGCTGCGGGCGACCGATAACCCTCGAGAGCTGCCGGACTTCGATCTCGGAATCGTAGCTACCAAGGCGACGCAGGTGAAGGAATCCGTTGCGGTGGCCGGTGACCGGTTTGACCGAGGGGCTCTAATTTCAGCCCAGAATGGCTTGGGCAGCGAAGAAATCGTCGCAGAGTATACCCGCGGGTATGTCATCCGAGGCACGACATTCATGAGCGGAACACGGCACAGCGATACCGATGTCCAGTACGAGCTCAACACGGCAACCTGGCTCGGTCCGTTTGAGCCTCGGAATACACCGTTCGCGGTAGTGCAGGAAGCTGCAGAGTTGCTGGTACAAAGCGGGCTCAAGGCGGAAGCACTGCGCGATGCGCGTCCGGCACAGTGGTCAAAGTTGATTTTCAATGCTTCCGTGAACGGAGTATCGGCCTTGACGGGGCTTCCGCACTCTCCCCACTTTGCGGCCGAGGCAGGGTTCTCGGATCTCGGGCACCTGCTCCATGCCTTGATTGAAGAAGGCAAGAAGGTGGCTGCCGCCGCCGGGATCATGCTCCACCAGGACCCGTGGGCGATGAATAAGATTGGCGCAATGACGAATCATCCTCCGTCGATGCTTTCGGATGTGCGACAGCAGTCGCCTACCGAAGTAGATTTTTTGAGTGGAGCCATCGCACGAGAGGCCGAACGTGCGCATGTTGAGGCTCCTTTGCACACGGCGATCTATCGACTCATCAAGGGAAAAGAGGCGGGGTGGGCCTTCAAGGATGAGAATCGACCCGTGGCCGCACACGAGGGAGCTGGTACATATTGATTCGAGGCGACGAATGCTGCGTCTCGAGGAAAGCAATCATGGCTTGGCCTAAGGATGAGTCGAAGCTGAACCGGGTACGCGCCCTGATGAAAGATCAGGAGGTCAGCGCACTAGTCGTCCGCGCGCCTGACAATGTCCTGTATCTCACCAACTATTGGTGCATGAAGGGTTATGACGCCGTGGTTTTCCCGCAAGAGGGCGATCCCACGCTTATCGTTCTCGAGCCCCAGCTTGCGGACGCGCAGCGCAATTCGTGGACGGAGGATCTCAAGCTTTTCAAAGGATACGACGAGCGCGACCCGCGACCCGCCCCCTTCCGCTCCCTTGATCTGGCTTTGGAGACGTTAAAGCAACGCGGCCTCACAGACAAGGTTGCGGTTGAACTCAACATGGGAACCCAGAGCGCGGATCGTATGGTGGGAGAGCCCACCACTCCCACGCAGTTCTTTTTCGACGCTTTTCGCAAGGTCTCCGGTCAAGTCGTGGACGCAACGCCCCTGTTGAGTGAAGCCCGTGCCATTAAGACAGCGCAGGAAGTCGAGCGCATGCGCCTGGCAAACGAACTGGCCGCGCTGGCCATGGACTATACCCGCGAACACATGAAGCCAGGGATGAAGGAAAGCGAGGTCGGGGGCATGTACGAGGGCTTCGTGCATGGTCGCGGCGTTGGATACAAAGGCAAGGTCGAGATGGCGCGGGCATTCACGCTGGTCTGGTCGGGGAAGGGGATCGCGACCTTCACTGCGACCAGTGACCGCCCCATCCAGGAGAACGAACCTACACTCTTCGAAATCTGGGTATGTGTGGATGGCTACTGGACCGACCTGACCAAGAATGCGTGTCCGGGGACTCTGACCGCTCCGTATCAGAAACTGCTGGACCTCTTACTGAGCGTGTTCAACGAAGCAGCAAGGTTCGTGCGTGATGGGGCGAGTTTCCCTGAGTTGGATCGTCTGATTCGCGCGCGAATAACGGAAGGCGGGTATCCCGGGCAGCCGTCCCATGCCGTCTGCCATGGCGTCGGTGCTCGGGCGCACGAGCCGCCTTTTGCGCATCAGGCAGGAACTGGCACGATCAGGAAAGGGATGGTGCTGGCGATCGAACCGGGAGTTTACTGGCCGGGGGGCGGGGGATTGCGCTTGGAGGACAACTTCCTGATCACAGACAACGGCAACGAGAAGCTTTGCACCGATCCGGACGATTTTCGTCTGGCGTATCGACATTAATAAGGGATAAGCAAGACATTGTCGAAACCGACCACAGTCCGCAAGACGAACCTCAGCCCCGATACGTTGGAGAAGATACTGGCCCAAGTAAAGGAAGATGAGATCGTCGCGATGTCGCGCGACGTGATCAATATTCCAAGCCCCACGGGCGAAGAACTGCAGATGGCTCAGTACATGCAGAATGCGCTACAGGAGCTTGGCTTGCACGTCACGTGGGAGGAGGTCGAAGAAGGGCGCGCGAATGTAGTGGGCCGTTGGATCGGTAGCGGTGGCGGCAGGAACCTGATGTTCAACGGCCACATGGATACTTCCAACACCGGACGCGAAGACTTCCTCACTGGCTTGGGCTACAAGCCGAACGCAGTGGTTAAGAACGGATTCTTGTACGGCCTCGGGATCTACAACATGAAGGGGGCTCTGGTCTGCTACGCGCATGCCGTGAAGGCATTACAACGCGCCGGTGTCCGGCTGAAAGGCGATGTGATCATCGCAGCGGTTGTGGGTGAAATCGAAAAGACGCAGTGGAGTGAGTTCAAGGGGAAGGAATACCGCGGGTATGGTTTCGGGACACACTACCTGGTGAATCGCGGAATTCTTCCGGATATGTGCATTCTCGGTGAGCCCACGGACATGCACGTTGTGCTCGAGCACTTCGGCTCCATGTGGGTGCGTATCTCCTGCGCCGGGATTTATGTGCACACGGCGTTCTGTGAAGGCAGGGAGGAGATGAACTCGATACGCCGGATGCATACGCTGATGGATCCGATCCTGAAATGGATTGCGAACTGGGAAACGAAAGCGGCCCACGGCGGCAAGAAGGCAATCGTCAATCTCGGCGGCATTCGTGGCGGACATGCGTGGCGCGCCAGCCGGACGCCTGAGAAGACCGATCTTTTCCTGGATGTTCGTGTTCCGCCGACCATTCCGATGAATGAAGCGCGCCGCGAGATCCAGCAGCTGTTCCTGGATCTTGAGAAGCAGCACCCTGATTTTGGGCTGGAGTTTGAAACCTACCTCTCTGTGCCGGGCGCCCGGATCGAGGAGAGTCACGAAATGATTCGGGTCATCGATGCCAATCATGAGCGCATCATGGGCAAACCTCCGGAGAGGGAAGTCGTCACCTGGTGCTCGGATGCAAGCGTCCTCAGCCGCTACGGTGTGGAGACAGTAAACTACGGACCTTCCAGCGGCCCGCGGGACAAAGAAGGCGAGAAGGTAAAGATTCAGACGCTGGTCGATATTACGAAGATCTACGCATTGACGGCTGCGGATCTTTGCGGAGTCGCATCGTAGTGGGCCAATTTGCCCCGAGGTTGGACGTGCCAAGTCAGAGAGAAATTGAACGGCGGTATAAGAACGTCCGCTCGCACATGGAGAAGGCGGGACTGGATGCGCTGTTGGTCTGCGGAAACCAGTATGCCGGGTTCGAGGGCGCGGTGCTTTACATGTCGGGGTTCGAGATTGTTCACCGCTATGTGTATGTTCTGTTTCCGCTCGAGGGCGAGCCCACGCTAGTGTTCCCTCGCGAAGCGCGCTGGATCGGCGACAAGGGCAAGCCGTGGGTAAAAGATCATGTTTGGCCCGAAATCCCCGGCCAGTGGATCCGCGACGTTGCTCTAGAGCGAAAGTGGAAAAGGCTTGGCGTGTACGGCATGAACTTCGTGATGGCAGTTCGGGACTACCGGGAACTTTCGAGCGGGTCGCTGGAACTGGCTCCCTTCGACACACAGTTCGATATGGCGCGGGCGGTGAAGAGCGAAGAGGAACTGGCCGAAGTGCGCGATGCCATGGACATCATCCTCGATGGATTCTGGGCGCTGGTTGGAGCGTATGCACCGGGCAAGACCGAGGCGCAGATCATGGCTCCCGCGGTGGAACGCTTCTTTGCGCGAGGAGCCGGACCCCGCATGATGAATATTCTGCTCTCGGGCGGTCATGGCGAGGCAGAGGCGTTCTTTAAAGTCCCCGGAAAACGCGTAGTCGAAGCTAGCGATCTTTTGTTGTACTCGCTAGAGATAACGGGCGCAGGGGGATACTGGGTCGAGTTCTCGCGCCCTCTGCTCCGAGGCAAGCCGAGCCCGACCACGCAAAAGATGGCGGATGGGTATCCAGTGGCGCTGGAGGCAGCACGCAAACTGATGCGCGCCGGGGAACTCGCGAGCAACGTTCATCGAGTGGTGGCCGAGACATTCTCAAAGCACGGTTTCGCGCTCGGACACCTCTCCGGACACTCTATCGGCACGACCATGCTCGAGTATCCGGCGATTGGCGCCAAGAGCGAGGTGCCTCTTGAAGAGAACATGATCTTCTCCCTGCACCCACAGGTCGTCGATCGCGAAGGCAAGGTCTGTCTTTACACGCAGGACACCTATCGCGTCGGCAAGACCGAGGGGGAATGCCTCGCCCAGGTCCCGTGGAAGTTCTTTGCCGGTCAGGAAACACCAGAAACGGCAAGCCGGTGAACAGCGAAGCAGAGATCGGGAAAGGCCCCTTCGGATGAAGATTTGCATTGTGGGTTGTGGAGCAGTGGGCAGCCTATTTGCGGCACATCTGGCCAAGGCTGGCGAAGTCGAGGTATGGGCGTACGACGTCTGGAAAGAGCATACGGACGCCATTCGCAAGAACGGTCTGAGACTCTCCGGCGCGGCAGAATTTACAGCAAGGCTTCATGCGACCAGCGATCCGAACGAGCTGCCGCAATGTGACTACGGCATCGTCGCCACCAAGGCGATTCACACGAGAAACGCCATCGCGCAGACGGCTCATGCCTTTGGTGATGCTTCGGCGGTGTGCTCGGTCCAGAACGGCGTGGGGAACGAGGAAATTCTTGCCGAATACGTGAAGTACGTAATTCGAGGGACAACATTTCCGGCGGGCCACCCGATCGCGCCTGGCCACATCGGTTACGACATCAAGGGCGACACCTGGATCGGCCCATTCGAACCAACCCAGACACCCTTGGGACGGGTGGAGGAATTGGCGGGCCTGATGGCGCGCTCGGGCATGAATACGGTTGCGTTGCAGGACGCCCGTGGAGCGCAGTGGACCAAGCTGATCTTTAATGCATCGACCAATCCCGTGGGCGCGCTGACGCTGCTCCATCATGGCGCCGCTACCCGTTTCGTACCGACCGGAAAACTGTTCGAAGATCTGATCGGGGAGGGGGAAGCGGTCGCCAACGCTCTCGGGATCGAGTTGCATGGGGATCCTCGCCAGATGGTTCAGAAAGGTGCGAACGCCCCCGGGAAACACCGTGCCAGCATGCTGCAGGATGTTCTTGCAAAACGTCAGACCGAAGTCGATTTCATGAACGGTGCGATCGTGAAGTGGGGCGAGCAGGCCAGTGTGCCTACCCCTCTCAATCGTGCCCTCTGGGAACTCATCAAAGGGCTCGAACACTCCTGGACCGACCCAGACTGAGCCGTCTGTTTCGCGATCAATAGAGGAGTCAATCGTACAACTATGACCATTCCCTTCAACATCGGCGTCCTGCAACTAAGTATGGAACCAGTGCGCGAGACGGTTGCCATGGCGGCGACCTGCGAGCAGTCGGGCTTCGACGCTTTCTGGATTGCCGAGGCTTATCCCTGGTGGCGCAAACACGGGTTCGAGGCGCGGTCGTCCACTGCTGTTCTCGCGGTGATCGCAGCGGCGACGAAACGGATTCAACTCGGCTGGGGCATCATCTCGCCCTACACCCGCCATCCAGTGCAGATTGCCATGGAGGCGCGCGTCATGCAGGATCTGGCCGGCGACCGCTTCATGTTGGGCCTGGGAGCCTCGAAGATCTTTATGAAGGAGATCGGCGAAGGCGAAGGAGATAAAGTTGGCCCGGCCACGGTCATGCGCGAGAGTATCGAGATCGTGCAGGGAGTGCTGCAGGGTGGCGCATTTCAATATGAGGGGAGGGTGTTTCAGGCGAGTGTACCGCCTTTAAAGGCTGACGCGCACACGCCACGTGGAATCCCGCCAATCTATGTAGCGGGGACTGGGCCCGTGCTGCAGAAAATGTCGGGGTCCATCGGCGACGGCCTGCTGACGGCGAGCATCACCACGCCAGCCTTTGTGCGGTATTCCCGCAAGAACCTGGAGGAGGGAGCGAGCAAGACGGGGAAGGATCCCACCAAGCTGATTTTGGGATCGGTGATCGTGGGCAGCATCGGCCGCGATTCGAAGAAAGGCAAGGAAGGCGCCCGCGAACAGGCAGGCATGTACCTGGCGAACAAAGTACAGAATATCAAGGGCTCTGCGGATGTGTTGTTGCAGTGTGCGGGCTTGACCTTCGAGGAACTTCAACCAGTGGCGGATGCGATGGAGAGAGGGGGCAGGAAGGCCGCCGCCAGTGCTGTCACCGATGAGATCCTGCGCAAGGTGTGTGCGATCGCCGGCACTCCGGACGAATGTATCGAGCGCCTCGAGGAATATCGTGCAGCAGGTTGCACGCACATCATGTTAGAGATATGGGGAGCCGACCGGACCGGACAGGCGAAGTTGTTTGGCGAGGCGGTGCTGCCGCATTTCAGGACGTAGTCAGTGCTTCAAGGCCCCAGCGAGCTCGTCGACGATCTGGCGGAATTCCTCGTCGGACAGCAGACCCCGCTTCGCGATGGCTCGCTTCTTGACCGCAGCGAGGATCGGCCCGCGCTGATCCTGAGGAAACGCGATGCCTAGTTCCTTCGCCTTGAGATCAATGCTGTCGAGGCCGCTCTTCTTACCCAGTACGATATGGCGCTCAGCCCTCACGAGTTTCGAGGAGTAGGGCTCGATCGCCTCGGGAATGTGGAACTGGCTCGCTACTGCGCCGCTCTCACGCATAAAAAGGTTCTGGCCCACGAGAGGTTTCCACGCTTCCAGAGTGTAGCCGCCGGCCTTCTGCACGATTTCCGAGACTTCTCGAACCTTGGTCAGGTCCAGCACGACGGGCACGTCGTAGAGGCAGCGCAGCGCTAGCGCGATCTCACCTATGTCCGCGTTGCCGGCGCGCTCTCCCATCCCGTTGATAGTGCCCTGAATCCAGGACGCGCCGCCCCGCACGGCTGCCACTGCGCACGCCGTGGCCATCCCGAAATCGTTATGCCCGTGGAAGTGGACTGGGACCTGCGGCCCGACCCAGTCGCGAGTCTGGCGAACCAGGAACTCTACCGCTTCCGGTCCACAAGCGCCGATGGTATCAACAACTACGATCTCAGCTGCACCTGCTTCAAGTGCCGTTGTGTAGACCCTCTGCAAGAACTCGAGGCCTGTTCGCGTGCCATCGACCGCAAAAAAAGCAACGGTAATCGCATTCTGCTTCGCGAATGAGATGGCTTCGGAGACACGGCGGAGTACCTCGTCGCGTGTGATTCCGTATGCTTTCAGCTTGATGTCGCTGGTGGGAGCCTCAATCACGGAAGCGCGCAAACCCAGCCGGATGAGTTCTTCGACGTCGGCCTTCACCGCGCGCGAGAATCCCCAAAGCTCGGCTTTCAATCCCGCTGCTTGCATGAGTTGAATGGCTTCGCCATCTTCTGCGGAAACACGCGGGAACCCGGCCTCGATGCGGCTCACTCCGAGGACGTCCAGGTGCCGGGCGATTTCCAGCTTCTGTTGAGGCGAGAAAGCCACGCCGACGGTCTGCTCCCCGTCACGCAACGTCGTGTCATAAAAGCGGATCGGAGCCTTCGGAAATGCGGACCGAATTTCCGCGCGTGCATTGAGTTCACTGACCCAGACCTGGTCCTTAATTGTCGCGGTCATCTTGAAAGCTCCTCACCTCAGGGTTTCCTGCGTTGCCATCGCTTCCGGCTTCTGCCCGTAAGCCTCCTGCCAGGAAATGACCCGATTGCGCAAAATACCAATCTTCTCAATCTCGCACTCCATCACGTCTCCAGGCTTCAAATACCATGCCTTGGGGTCGCCACTGAAAGCGGCCACACCCGACACCGTGCCGGTTGAGACGACATCACTGGCGCTATAGCCCATTGGCGAATAGTGGGACAGAATCTCTGGGATTTTGACCGACATTTTTCCGGAATGCGAGTGCTGACGGGATTGGCCGTTAACGCGCAGCTCCATAGCCAGGTTGTGGGGGTCCGGAATTTCGTCGGCAGTTACGATCCACGGCCCCAGGGGACAAAACGTGTCGATGCCCTTGCAGAAGCTGAAAACGCCGGACTTCATTTCCCGCCGCTGGATATCGCGCGCGGTGATGTCGTTGAAAATGACATACCCACCTACGTAGCTGCCGGCTTCTTCTGGACTGAAGTGCTTGCCAGCTTTCTTCAGCACCACCGCCAGTTCCAATTCGTAGTCCAGTTCCTGCGTCAGGTGCGCCGGATAAATCACCGGCTCATCGTGGCCGATAATGGCGTCCACATTCTGGAAGAAAACAATCCATGGCATCACTGGATGCGAGAAGCCGGCCTTGGTCGCCTCCTCGTGGTGCTCCCGGAAATTTCCCGCGGTATGAAAGAACTTCTTGGGTACAATCGGTGCCTTTAGGCTGACATCAGCGACAGCGTAGAAGATAGGCTCACCGTGCACTCCCGTTGCATCATCGCTCTGGTTCAGGGCGTGCTCGACGGCAGTCCGAGCCGCTTCGAGGCTGGTATCGCCTCCCTCGAACAGCGCGCGCATGTTTGCGGGCACCAGTGCATCAGCCAATCTTGCATACGCTCCTTCCCGCCGAACGTCTCGCAGGTAAAGAGCGCAGGCGGAATTGAGGTCGACGATTCGATCGTCGCCGGTCAAGGCGCCAGTGCGCGATTGTCGAACAGAATTCTCAAAGGTAACGAGTCTCATGGAAAATGGTGGGTTCGCAGACGGCGGCGACCCCTAAGAGTTTATTGCTCAGACATTCAAGTTGTCTATCAGGCGGCTGAGGAAAGGCCACTCACAAGTCGCACGAGTGATACGATTTCTGAGGACGCACACGGCGCCAAAGGACCTCGCACACTGCATGGACAAAGCAGAAGAACTGCGGAAACCCATCCTTCCCGGCCAGGGAGCTTCCGATTACGAGCGCTACCTACGCACGGACGAACTCCTGGCATTGCAGAAGAACATGGCTGAACTCCGTCATCCGGACGAGATGACCTTCCAGGTCGTCCACCAAGCTTCCGAGCTACTGATGAAGGGCGCCGCATTTGAACTGGAACGAGCTCTTCAGTGCGTAAATGGCGGTGAACTTCCGGATGCCGGCCGGCTCATCCGGCGTGCCAACATGGAGTTGGAGTATCCAATCTCCATGTTACATGTGCTGGAGACCATCACACCGTACGACTATCACATCATCCGCGGAGGCCTGGGGCATGGCAGTGGCCTGGATTCTCCCGGTTTTCTCGCCCTACTGCACATCGGACCCCGCCTGGGCCAGGCATTTGATCATCAACTTCAGAGGGCCAAGCTGTCAGTGATTGATCTTTATCGCCGTCACACTGAGTTCTTCGGCCTCCACGACGTAGCCGAACGCATGCTTGATTTCGATGAATGTATGCACCTGTTCCGTTTCCATCATCTCAAGCTGGCACAGCGCATTATCGGAGGAGGGGTGATCGGTACCATGGGGACTCCGGTCGAAGTCCTCCATCAACGTATGGAACATCTCTTCTACAAGGAGTTATGGGACGTTCGGAACCAGATCACCGCAAGTGTGAATGAGTCGGGCTGAGCATCTGCGGCGCTCAGAATGGGCGACAATCAGAACTCCCGGAAAGAATGCTTGACGCTGGACACCGAAGACCCGATGCGGGGCCTCGCCTCACGGTTTGGCAGTTTGTGGATTCAACAGTACGACGACGTGCTTCTCCTCGCCTACGTTGCCACGTAGAGCCATAGCGGCTGCTCTTGTGTTGTGCCCGGGATAGTACCAGGGTTGGTATCCTTTCACTTCAAATTTGATGTTCATCTCGGTGTCCGCTGGCAAGAGCACTTTGTTGTCCCGGTTAACACCGCTGAACTCGTAATTGTTGTCGGCCCTCGTCACTGTGATCGTGTAGTCGCGTATCGCTTTACCCGTTACTGCATCCTTCAGGTCGTAGCTAAACACGACTGCCTTTGGCCCAAGCTGAAGTCTGACATCCGACGACGGGCGTGGACTGTCGGAGGCGACGACAACCGGACCTTCGTCATTTGGATTGTACGTCGGTATCGTCATGTCGGGATATCCGTTCTCTTCCTTCTTTGTGTACAGCTTGTAATGATGCCCGACAGTGAGCCCACGAATGACGAATTGTCCCTGGTCGTCAGCATCAATCCAACGAACAATACCCATATGAGCCTCGATGTTGCCGCTAGGAGTTGGTTCGATGTCGCTGGCCACGACAGAAGCGAGAGCCACAGGGTTGCCCGCTTCGTCGATAACGACTCCCTTGATTGTTCCCGTCGAACCAGCGTTAGCAAGTGCGACGCAGAACGTGACTACCAGAGCTATCATCATTGAACGTTTCATCGACTTTCACCTCCTACGGCAGGATTTGTTTGCCTGTGACCATGTGGTTGGATTGTGGCGGTGTGATCTATCCGAGTATGTTGATTTTATCAGTGTGAGTGTAACCCGTCAGCTTACCGTAGTGCTTTACAGGCAGAGGTGCACAGTTATGGTAGTCATACACATTGGGTGAACATGCCTGCCAGTAATCCACGACATTGCTGCTTGCGATTTAGATTTGGAAACGGTGATCCTTTGCTCCAACACAAACTACGATCACGTTGACGAGCTGTCAGTGATGGGTTGTGCTGGGTCGCGGATTTTGCGTGAGATCTGGGTCACGGATTTTGCGTGGGTTTTGAGAGGGAAAGGTGCGCAGGGCGCGCCTCTCTTGGGTATATGGGTATATGATTGTGTCGATCGGGAGGAGGCTACCATGCGGACCCCGATGCACTGGAGAACAGAGCGAGGCCGCCATTTCCACGCGCACCCACATCACGCAACGTTTTCGCTTGTAGCGAGCATGCTGTTGGCCGGGCTGGTTGTATTGGCGCTCGTCTTGTCGGCAAGGTGAAGGCTCATTCCGCGAGAATGGGGCGACAAGAGCTCTCCGCTTCTCAAACTGAAGGTAGCTAGAGGGATCTGCATCAAGGTGTCGCCCCGGCGTGCGTGCTCGGTGCGCAGGCGTGCTGGTCAAAGCCCTCCTGCGCCACGCGGTTGAAGGCGAGCGCGGCGACGGTGCTCTCCAGGCGCGGCGCAACCACGCCCCACGGGCAACGAGAGCAACACCAGCCGGTGAAGTTTTCGTCTTCGGCCCAGATCATGTGTCTATTCATGGCTATACCCATTCCTGCATTTCAATGTACGGGGGTTCCTACTGGAGGCGAGGGGGCGAACTACGAGACACTGGAGAATCGGAGAATCGGAGCGCGGAAACTGAACAATGCCCTCGCCGCACAGAATGTGCCACAGAATCGCGGAGCTCAAAGTAACTAACGTGCTTCGTCTGGGTCGGACAAGGACCTTCGGGTCGGGCTCGTTGCAGTACCCGGTCTTGCACGGTTGGGTCGCGGATTCTGCGTCGGTTTGATGGGAAAAGGCGGCGAAAGCACACGTTTGATAAATGGGGCATTCCCCAAGTCATTTCAGATCACTTAAAATAGGGGCCAATATAATAATCGACTGCCGGAGGTCGTTGACACCCCGGCAAGCCGTAGGCTGATCCGGCTTCTCAATAGCCTGCCGCGTATTTAATGGCATGGCAACCCGATGAGATCGCCGTGAGCATGGCTTAGTTGATGTGCGCCTGCCGCCGTTGGCCAAGAATGTCGAACTGCTCAAACCGTCCGAACAGCCTGCCGTATCTGCTCGCGAAACCAAGCATGCGGAGGTTCCCTAGTGAGTCGAGGATGCCATGCCATGAAATACGGAAAGGCCTTGATCTCGCGAGGCGGTTCCACCGCGTAAATCTTCCGGGAAATCCGATCCTGCCTTCTCCAGTTGGCGGCTATTTTTCGGCAGGGATACGCGTACAAACATCCCGCCGAAAGCTACAACTTTCAACCTCCAGAACTCGTGACCTTGACGCTGCGTTCTCACCACCCACTTGCAGCGTTGTCGGTGCAGATAGCATTTTGGCGAGGCACAGTATCGAGCGCGTCACAAGAGTGTGGACGGTCGCCGTAGGGGGCACAATCATCTTGGAAGAGGTGGGGCTTCAGGCCGCGTGAAAGCCGCCTGGTTGCGTCTACCATCACTGGATGACTATAATGACCATGCTGACCTTATGGGCTAGGAGGATTTCGCTAAATGGGTACGCAGAGTTGGACCGTGGCCGAAGCCAAGGCAAAATTCAGTGAAATCATCGAGCGGGCAATGTCCGAAGGACCGCAGACCATTACTCGCAGGGGCCGCACAGCGGCCGTGGTCGTCGGAGCGGAGGAATGGCAACGAAAGACAAAACGCGTTGGCAGCCTGGCCGAGTTCTTTGCGGCCTCTCCGCTGCGCGGATCGGGCATGAAGGTCCATCGGCGCAAGGAGCGGCCTCGGAAGGTTGCTCTATGAGCTTTCTTTTGGATACAAACACGGTTTCGGAATGGGTCAAACCGCGACCCAATCCAGGACTGATCGGGTGGATGGAATCTACCGACGAGGATCGGGTCTTTATCAGTGTCATCACATTTGCGGAGCTCCGCTACGGCGTGGAACGCCTCGCGGCTGGAGGCCGCCGCCGTCGGCTGGAGGAGTGGCTTGGACACGAGTTGCCACTGAGGTTCGAGGGCAGGATTCTACCGGTCGACGGTGAGGTGGCGGATGCATGGGGAAAAACAGTTTCGCGCAGCGAGACAGCGGGACGCCCGATTGGCGCGATGGATGCCTTCCTGGCGGCGACTGCAGAAATCCGTCGGCTGACGCTGGTGACTCGCAACGTTTCCGACTTCCCACAGCTCAAGGCGGTTCTCAATCCCTGGACTTAGCCCCCGCACCATATTTCTGGCACACGTGAAATAATCACAAGTCATGAAGCAGGATTCAGTTCGCACTTGCGGTTGATATCCCGGTTACCCTCAACCGGAAGTTGAGGGAGCAGGCGGCGACCAGCGGACACTCGGTCCGCAAGCTATTTATCGCGGGGGTCCGAAGCGTCTTGGTTCCGGGCCAGCCTGCCAACTCGGCTACGGTCTACACCAAGGTTCCGATTGCGTTTCCCAGCCACCGCCTCGTTTTTGAAAGCGCTGTCCATAGATTCCCTCTGTGGTCGGTATGGCATGCAATGATTTTTTATTGCCGGGTGCCGTTCTCTTGGACTCCCGCGCCGGTCTGTTCGGGAATCTGTCTTACGAACTGCCCGGACGAGGTCGGCACAATGGGTCACGACGCTCGGTCAGTTAGGTCTGTGGAGGTGGGTTTTTGGTTGAAAACGAGCTTTTGGATCGGGGATCGCTTGCCTCGACTTGCGCCAGAGCGGAAAAAACAACCCCTCTACTTATACTAAATGCACATTGACTCGGGAAGATTCACCGCCCTGAGAAAATATTTCTGTGGAAATCTTCCTTAACTATGTAGAAAGCACCTCCGGTTCTCCGCCAACGAAGAATAGGGGATCGCCCGACCGATCTGCGAACCGTGATCCCGAGCGACGTACCTTTGATGACGAACAGTGCACTCTCGGAGCATCCTCAAAGAACTCAATATCCTCAATTGAGGATCTTGAGTTTTGTGAGTTTCATACCACGCCCTCGTCGCAGATCGGCCGCCAAGGCGGAACTTCGGTCTGAATCGTTGAGGTCGTCGTTGCTTTCATGATCGTGACTACGAAGAGGCTAGAGCAGTGCCTGGACGGACATTACTCGACCGAGTCCAGCCTAACTGAAACCCTGCTGTGCTGCTCCTCTTCGCTCACGGAGAATGTGTACTCTCCTGCCGGCAAGGCGTGAACGGGGAAGTGCCCGTATTGGTCGGTTTGCGTTTCAGTGTTCGCACTCCGTCGCGCGTCCCCTGCATGGGCCATCTCCGCCCGCACGTATGCGCCGGCGATCGGCTTCTGCGCTTGCGTGACCGTTCCCTCCACGCTGGCTCCAAACGGGCTGAGCCGCCGCTTCTTGAATTTCTGTTTGCAGCATACTGCGCCCCGCCGAGTTTCTCGCTGACCGAGGTGGAGGAGATGGTATTCGAGTTGAGGCGAAATACGGGTGCCGAGCTAGCGAACTGGCTGCGCCGTCACTACCAGGTTGAGCAGGGACGTACCCGTCACCGGCCCGGCAGGACTGTCTGATAATGTAAACCTCACGTGCACGGGAATGTTTTCGGGGCGTCCTCCGGGTGCAAACCACCACTGTTGAAACGCCAAGCGCGCAGCTTTCGCGAACTCGGGGTCACCTGACTGAATGCGAACTTCCTGAACGACGCCTTCAGCCGTCAAGACCAGTGTGGCCGAAACGCTCCCTTGTTTTTGGGCATTTATCGCCGCAGCGGGATACCCTGGAACAACAAAGTAATCTATGCGGCAGGCGATGCACTGGGCCACCAGGGCTGATGGACCGGGTTTTTCAACCTCATCCAGATCCTGGCCTCCTGGTCCAGCGGGCACGAGATGACAGTCGCAAGCGTCCTCGGCGGCGCACACCCAGCGCATGCCCGCAGGCGGCGCAGCGTGGTCACAGGCATTCGGACCTGGTTTTCTTTGCGCCGGTGTTCCGAAGAAAAAGAGCAATACACCAACCAGCAACGCCAGATTCATAAGCCATCGCCTCGAAGCTTGGTGGCAATTCTATAAAGTTCAGCTTCTCATTGAGAGAACAACGAAAGAAAGCAAACCTGCCAAGAAGAGGGCTGCCCCGGAACCCACGCAGTGCGAGTTCTCAGGAGACGGCGCAAGAGCGGATTGTGGAGAATCCAAGAGTCTCTCCCGGTTTTGGAACTCAAACCGCCAAGCCCACGAAAACCGTTATTCGCAGGCAATAATCGCGGAAGAACAAAGGAGGCTGCCCGCAGGCAGCCTCCTCTGATAATCACCGTATTTGTCTCTACTCAACTTATGGCAACTGAAGCGCATAGCCTCCGCGGCCGTGGGTTGCCGCGTAGAGCACCCGCCCCTTGGTGGAAATAGTAAGGGCGGACACTTCTACGTTGGGCATTCCGGTGCCCGCGGTCTGCCACGTGGAGCTTCCCTTGGGCAGGCGCAAAACGCCGAAGTCGTTGGAGGCATAGAGATCGCCGGTTGGATCGTCGCGAACGACGGAATTGATCGGCATATCTCCGATGCTGCCATCGATGCTGGTGAAGGTAGCGGTCCCCGCGTTCGGGTCGAAGACGACGCTGAAAATGTGGCCAGGCGTGGCCGGCGTTCTCGCGCTGTACCCGGAGTAGGAGATCCACGCGTGGTTGGGGTTCTTGGCATCCACGTAGATGCTAGTGGGCACCCGGTTTGGGGCCGCCGCCGACGTGGAATCAAGCCGCGTGTAGGTGACACCGCTGCCGTCGGCACCTGCCACGTTGGAAACGTCATCGGCGTTCTTGGATATAAAAACACGTCCGGTGGTCGTTGCCGCCCACATCGTGCTCTTATCGCTGGGGGCACGCCCGATGGCTGCGACCACACCGCCCGTGCGGTCGCTACCCCAGAAGGCGGAGGTCAACCCTCCGTGGGGGTCGGTAATGCCGGTGGGACTGCCGAGCTCGACAAAGTCTCCGCAGATGACACTGAAGTCGCCGGTGAAGTTATTGCAGTGAAGATCCAGGCCCGCCTGCGCGCCGCCGTTGTCGGTGGTCCGCCAAACTCCCTGCAGTCCGACGAAGATGCTGCCGGCCCTGGCAGGGTTGGGGTCGTAGATGATGGGGACGTAGAACGACCAACCCTCCGCCGGTGGCATGAAGAGCCGATCGGCGACCCAATCCCAGCCCAGGGTATTGGTGCCCCGGAAGTTCACGAACACCTGCGGGGCATAGTAGGTGTGGAAGCGGATATTCGGATTCGCTGCGTTGAATCCCGACTGTCCGCCGTCACCGCCAGCGGTTTGCCCCCACTGCACGCTCGATCCCTCATAGAGGAATGTGCCGTTGTCCTGGGTCCCGCCCAGCAATTCCTGGTGCGGCTTCTTGGGATTGACCGAGAAGCTCTGGAATTGCAAAGTGTCCAATCCGGCGTTGAGGCTGGTGAGTTTGGTTGGAACTGCCGACAGCAGACGCTGGCAGGTGGTGAGTTTGTCCCCCGTCAGACCACGGGTGGCACACTGGCTGGAGAAGTCGGTGTAGGTTCCGTCGGAGCGCATCAAGCCGCCGTCGGAACCTTCGAACCAGACGTTGGGGTTGTCCGGCAAGAACACCAGGGCGTGCTGGTCGGGGTGGATACCGTTGTTGTTCGGATCCGTGCCGGCATCCGCGATCATGTCGGTGAAAGTCCGGTTGTTGTGGTCGGGGTCAGGGTCCCCGGCCGTAGTGGAGCGGAGGACGGCACGGGCGTTGGACAGGCCGGAACCGCCAGAACCCAACTGGTCGTCATAGACGTATGAACCCAGCACAAACACTGTGTCTGGATGTCCCTTCGGGGTGTAGATGGCGTTGTCATACCAGCACTGGCCGGTGCAGTAATCGAATGTGGCGTAACCTGGATCGGCGACGTTCGAACTGGTGAGGTTCTTCCAGCTCGGACCATTGACGTTGCCGCTGGCCAGCGCCGAGGCGGGCTGGTTCATGTTGTCATTGCGCCAGACCTGTGAGCCGGGCTCGTTCGCGTTACTGGCTCCGGTTCCGTCACCAACGTACATGCGAGTGTGACCGTTCTTGGTGGTAAGAGCAAAGGCTGACCGGTCGAACGCATCAAAATGGGCCGGATTGCCATCGTTGTCGGCAGAATAGAACACCGACTGGAACGCCCCGCCCGCTTCCGAGGGAGAACTGCGGAAGATTCCCAGCCCAAAGGCACCGGCGTAGACGGTACTCGGGTCGGATGGATCCAAGGCAACCTGGTTGACGCCTTCACTGAACCCTCCCGGCGTGATGGGCAACGTCAACAAGAGGGCGCTGAAGGTATTGCCGCCGTCGGTGGATTTGTAGAGGCCTACAGGTGAAACCGTGCCCGGCGGCGGGTTGCCGGTGGGACCGGCAGCGGAAGCCACGCCGCGAACGCCACGCGTAGTTCCCACGTAAATGGTGTTGCCGTTGGTGGGATCGATGACCACATCGCTGATGGAGCGGTTGACGGCAAAGCCGCTGCCCGCCAAGTTGGTCCAGGAGTCTCCACCATCCGTCGACTTGTAGATACCCTGGCCGGCGCCAGAGTCGCCACTGGCGTTGGGTTCGCCGGTTCCAACGTAGATGGTGCGCCCGCTAGGATCGGTAGGATCAATGGTGATGGCGCCGATGGCGTTGGTGTCGAAGCTGCCGGAGATGAAGCTCCAATGCGGGGACTTAGCGAGAGCGTTATTCGTCCGCCAGATTCCGCCGCCCGCCGCGCCCACGTACAACCGGCAGTACTCTTCTTCGCAATGATGGTCGATGGCAAGAGCGGAGATGCGGCCCGAGGCCACATAAGGGGCTGCGGTCCGGTTGAGGACTTCCGGATAAAGCGCGACGCTGGGACCGATCGAGGTCCATTGGGCATGGATGGTGTCGCCCCTCTGCCCTGCCTGGGACTCCGACTTTACTTTGGCGAAGTGTTGGGATGCGGTATGGCTCAACGCAATGGGAAGATCCGTGCCAGGGTAAGCGCGATTCTTGACCTGCTCCTTGGCCCAGGAATTAGGGGCGCCTTCGGGTTCGCCACTTCCGATTCGCCCAAAAATCATCTCCGCACTCCGCCTGTGCAACGGCTTGTTGCTGGCGGTCTTGGCAACGGCGGCGGGCTCAGTTTTTTGCTTTTTCTTGCCTAATTTGAAATGGCCCAGAAAGCCCGCGCTTAAGGCGGCCGGAGTCAAGACCACCACTGCGGCTAGCGCGAGCGCAGCAAGCCTGGAAGCTTTCATACGCATCTCTCCTCGATACAATGAATGTGGAACCCCGGCGATGAGACCGCGCGCAAGGCTGAACGGGGTTGCAGGCAGCCACGTGAGAGACCGTCTGCGTCGCCTCGTGGGGGGCGCTACCTTGAACCCGGGCCCTTGGGGGTCTATCGCGCGTCGGCGGACTGCGTCGACATCAATGCGTAGACCACTTCAGCGGCGGAGGAATCCTGCTACTCTGGTTGGCGATTGTCAATGGAAATCTTTGTAAATGGAAATCTTTGTAAATCTTTGTAAATATTCGTGTCGACTGTCGGCGGAAATGGGCACCCAGTACCGGTTTTCAAAGAATCGTGGAGAAACGGATTGTGGAATTGCTAGAGGAAACGGATTCCTTACTCGGTCAATTCCCAATGGAAGCACGATCTCAAGGTCCGCTTCCCAGGTTCCCCAGGTTAATCAAGTGGCCTGTTGCAGAAAAGAGTTCTAAAATCGTCTGCTAGGGCCGACCATTCATCTCCAAGCAACTCATTGAATTACCGAGCTACCCAAATTTTCGTTTTCCTCAATTTGGGTCCAACCTCCTTAATTTCTGTGACTCAACTTATCTCAACCCTTCCCAACTGTTGACTCACAAGCACGCGGTAGCGTCCGCCGCGCCAGCGGCTTCGTCCAAATCCCCATTACGCTCATAACCGAACGATCCTAAGTGTAAACGTTGATTACAACAGTTGAGTGGGTTGCCCCATGCGGGTTATGGCGATCCGGGAGCTTCGCGTGCGCCAGCACTCTAAAGAGGGAAGCTTCCGATTTGCTGTGCCCTCCAGAACTTTATCCAGCTCAATACGCCCTCACGAGGGTTCACTCCATTAGCCAACAGAGGGGCTGCGCACACCTGGCGCACCTTATTTCCTCTCGGAACAGTCTGTCCATCCTTTGGCGCACAGAGCGGGGGGGAAAAAAAATGGCGACATGCGAGCTATTTCGCGTTCCGTTTTCGCTGTCTTAGGTAGAAACGGTCCCCAGTTCTCTAGGCCGACAAAATCTACTAAAAAGGAGAATTCCCGTGAAGCTTACTAAGAGTCTCGTAGCGCCGTTGTTGCTTGCCCTTTCGGGCATCGGTGTGAGCTTGCTGGTCAGCAATCCTGCGCCAGCGGCTCCGCCACCGCCCCCGCCGCCGAGCATTCCTGTAACCGTCATCAACTCGCCTTTGCCAGTGCAAGGCACGGTAGCGGTTAGCAGCATGCCTGCCATCCCATTGAGCAATACGGCCACTACACCGGTGTATGTGCGGGATGTGGACAACTCCGCTCTGCAGCCGTTTGTCCGTGAATGTCTGCTCGACGCATTGAACATATCCGGTGGGTCATTCCCGTCCTGCCAGATGGCCGGGCCCCCGGCAGGCAAACGTTTTGTGATTGAATCGATCTCGGCAGAACTGGAATTGAGCTCGGGTTCTAAACCTAGCCTGCTCGTTCTGGAATATGTCAGCGGGGGGCAGGGTGCGGAGGTTTTTCTCCCCGCCACTTTTCTGAACAGTAATCCCTTTTACAGTTTCCCCGATCACTATGTCGTAAGCCAGGAGGTGCGACTATACGCAGACTCCCAGCCAATGGTGTTCAACGTCAACATCACTGACAACAATCCAGGAGCGGTGAATGTGACCGTCTCCGGGCATTTGGCGACCGTCCCTTGAGAGGGTAGCCTATCCTAGTCGCAGCCAAGCTCGATTCGCCCTCTTACAACGAAGGGCGATTTCAGAAGAGCAGCCTTCCAAGGCTGCTCTCACATTTCATCGTACCCCCAAAGAGTTGGCCGGTGCGCCATGCAAAATATCCTCGGTTCTCCCCAGTTCACCGTCGACAGTCGATACTAATGAGGTCGTCCTGCGCACGACTGTACAGGACTTATGGTCTGTCCAGAGCACAAGCTCGGGCGAGCGCTCTGGTTGATTCTTCTAGCGTCCTTTTGAGTCGGGCGGAAGCGGCTTGAGATAGAGTTGCGCCACCGACGCTCTCAACAAGAGGGTTCGGATCCCCTCAGGAGAGAAGATTAACCTGGAGTCGGTGTGGCAGCGCAAGGGCGGAGTCCGCTTAGACGTTTCGAGCCCCGCGCGGGTTCGAATCCGACGCGCGCAGCTCCAAAGAACCGACCCGTCACTATCCGGGGCGGAGCCTTCAATGGTTGGGAGGTTGCAGAATGAGGCACGTCGTCGCATGCGCGTATAACTTTCCCCTATCGTCAAGCATGCGCCCCTCAGCAGTCGCCACAGTGCTGCCCAGCGACAGCATCGCCCCTTCGGCGCGCACCACACCCGATCCGGAGCTTTCAGCAGGCCACAGGTTGGTCGATGCTCTCATCGAGAGCTTGCCGTTTAGCACTGGGCGAAGCGTTCTATGATGCAGTGGCGGCAACCGCTCGTCGAGTTTCACGCGACGCCTTTCTTACGGGCGTGATCGCATCCATGGAGCGTCCAGCGCACCGGACAACCCTGGACGAGTGGTCGCTTCATAATCCGATAATGTCCGAGTCGCCCGTCATCCGTCCACGATCAGCAAATAGTATGCAACATACCTTTACCAATCTAGCGGTTCACATCCGCGTCCGCCTTCCAAGGCGTTTCTCTGAGCTAGCCGTTTTCTACGCGC
>Ga0137418_10000651_pt1 | contig 31229 bp, 27 predicted proteins | sample CZODoug3_1_2_16f_FD_122242 | JGI IMG/M metagenome (GOLD analysis project Ga0137418, IMG submission 122242) | Vadose zone soil fungal communities from Angelo Coast Range Reserve, California, USA - CZODoug3_1_2_16fungal (Hybrid Assembly) | ecosystem: Environmental > Terrestrial > Soil > Vadose... | reverse complement strand
TACCGACGTGATCCCCGAAATTGGGCACCGACGTGATCCCCGAAATTGGGCACGCACGTGATCCCGAAATTGGGCATCCAACGTGATTCCCGAAATTGGGCACCCAACGTGATTCCCGAATGTAGTCGCGGGCTTTAGCCCGCGTTCAAAATGTAACAGAAATGCGCACAAGACTTATTTTTCTGACCCTGGTCATCGCTGCTCTCCTGGCCACGGCCCAGGCGCAGACCCCTGCCGCCGCAGTATTCACCCGTTACTGCGTGACCTGTCACAACGCCCGGCTGAAAACGGCCGGACTGGTGATCGACCCTGCGGAACTCAGCCGCGTCAGCGCGAACCCGGAACATTGGGAGAAAGTTGTCCGCAAACTGCGATCGGCTGCAATGCCACCCGCTGGAGCGCCGAGGCCCGATCCCGCGACTTACGATTCCGTCGCAACCTTCCTCGAAACCGAGCTCGATCGGGCCGCTGCGGAAAGGCCCAATCCCGGAACATTGCCGCCGCTTCATCGTCTGAGCCGCACTGAATATCAGAATGCCGTGCGCGACCTGCTCGCTCTCGACGATCTCCCGAAGGAAATGGACTTTTCCCTGCTTCTCCCCGCGGACAACATCAGCAGCGGCTTCGATAACATTGCCGATCTGCTGTTCGTCTCGCCGACGACCATGGAGCGTTATCTGGATGCGGCCAGAAAAATCAGCCGTCTCGCGGTGGGGGATCCGGAGATGCCGGTCATGGTGAACATCCACCGGCTGCATCCCGAGCAGTGGCAGGATGTGCGAGTGGATGAACTGCCCTTCGGCACGCGCGGCGGATTGGCGGTGCGCAGCTACTTCCCTGTCGACGCCGATTACAACTTCGAGATCGACGTGGCAGGGGCGGCGCGCGAAGCCAACCAGATCGAGATCACCGTTGACGGCGAAAGGATGCAATTGATTCCGGTCGGCGGAAATCCCGCCGGCGGCGGCAGAGGTCGAGGACGTGGCGTGCCCGCAGCCGGGCCCCTGGAATTCCGCATACCCGTAAAGGCCGGCCCGCGGCTGGTTGGAGTGACTTTCATCGAGCGCAACCAGACACGGGACGAAGAGACGCTCCGTCCGCGCATGCGCGGCAGAGGCACACAACCTGCGCTCGCCGGTGTGACCATCAGCGGACCCTACAACGTCAGTGGGCCCGGCGACTCGCCCACGCGCCGCCGCATCTTTCTATGCAAACCAGTGAAGAGCGCCGACGAGCTCGCGTGCGCCACGAAGATCCTTTCGATCCTGACGCGCCGCGCCTACCGCCGTCCCTCGACCGATGCCGACGTGCAGCGCCTGCTTCCCTTTTATACCGCCGGCCGCTCCGAAGGCGGATTCGATCGCGGCATTCAAAAGGCCCTCGAGCGAGTCCTGGTGAGCCCGCAGTTCCTGTTCCGCGTCGAGCGAGACGAGTCAAAAGCCGCGGCCGGCACGCCGCATCGCATCAGCGATCTCGAGCTGGCATCACGCCTGTCCTTTTTCCTGTGGAGCAGCATTCCCGATGATGAGCTGCTGGATGCTGCGATCGCCGGAAAGCTGAAGAACCCGGCGGTTCTCGACGCGCAGGTGCGCCGCATGCTGGCCGATCCCCGTTCCGAATCGATGGTGACCAACTTTGCCGCCCAGTGGCTCTATCTGCGCGATATCGAAGCGAAGCAGCCAGACGAGGTCCTGTTCCCCAACTTCGACGAAACCTTGCGCAGTGCCTTCCGGCGCGAGACCGAACTCTTTCTGGACAGTATCCTGCGGGAGAACCGCAGTGTGCTCGAGCTGCTGACGGCCAACTACACATTCGTAAATGAACGGCTCGCACACCATTACGGAATTCCGAACGTGCAGGGGAGCTGGTTCCGTCGCGTTACGCTCCCTGCGGACAGCGTGCGCGGCGGTCTGCTCGGCCAGGGGAGCATTTTGACGGTCACTTCGTATGCAACGCGGACATCGCCGGTATTACGCGGCAAGTGGGTTTTGGAAAACCTGCTGGCTTCGCCGCCGCCCCCACCGCCTGCCGATGTTCCGGCGTTGAAAACGGAAGGGGCCGAGTCCGGTAAAACTCTTACCATGCGAGACGCGATGGTGCAGCACCGCGCAAATCCGGTCTGCGCGGGGTGTCACGCCCGGATGGACCCCATCGGCTTTGCCATGGAGAATTTCGATGCGCTCGGTAAATGGCGCGACCGTGATTCCGGGAATCGTATCGATGCATCCGGCGTGCTGCCGGATGGAACCAGATTCGAAGGAATGCCCGGGCTGAGGAAGATGTTGCTGGACCATTCGGGAGAGTTTGTTTCTACGGTTTCAGAGAAACTATTGATGTATGCGGTAGGCCGCAACCTGCAATATTATGATGAGCCAGCGGTCCGCAAGATCGTCCGAGAGGCGGCTTCCAGTAATTACACGTTTTTGTCGTTGGTGTTGGGGGTCGTCAAAAGCACGCCATTCCAGATGAAAATGGCGCATTGACTGTAGCGGCGGTCTATGACCGCCGACGATTTTCAGGCCTGAACATAGCCGGCGGTCGCAGACCGCCGCTACAGAGGAACCAAGAACTTATGTACATCGCCAAAAAGGCACTGTCCCGGCGGACGTTCCTGCGAGGCGTGGGCGCTACCCTGGCCCTGCCGATGCTCGACGCCATGGTTCCAGCCCTTTCCGCTGCATCCGCCGAGCCGGCCCCTCGTCTCGGGTTCATCTACGTGGCGAACGGTGTGATCCAAAAGCAGTGGAACCCCACCACAACAGGCGCCGGATTCGAACTGCCTCCAATCCTCAAGCCGCTCGAGCCCGTACGCGATCACATCAGCGTCCTCAGCGGCCTCGCTCATCTGCAGGCGGACACTTTTGGTGACGGAACCGGCGATCATCCGCGCGCGTCGGCGGCATGGCTTACCGGTGTACATGCGTACGACCGGACCCAGCCGGGCATCGAGGTTCGGCTGGCTACGACAGCGGATCAGATCGCTGCGAGAGAGATCGGCAAGAGCACGCGCGTGGCATCGCTCGAACTGACCGTCGATTTCCCGACGCAGGGTTCCTGTGATTCCGGCGATTGCTTTTACATCAACACCGTATCGTGGAGGAATCCCACGACGCCGAACCCCGCGGAAACTCACCCTCGAATTGTTTTCGAACGGTTATTTGGTGACGGCGGCAGTGCAGCTCAACGATTGTCGCGAGTCAGAGAAACCGGAAGCATTCTCGATTCGGTCACCGAAGAAGTGAACTTCCTGGCCAAAACGCTGGGACGCAGCGACCGCACCAAGCTCAGCGAGTATATGGATTCGGTCCGCGAAATCGAGCAGCGCATCCAGAATGCGGAGTCGCAGGCCGCGCATTCCATCGAGTTGCCGGATCGCCCGGTGGATGTGCCGGATTCCTTCGATGAATACACCAAAATGATGCTGGACCTGGTGGCGCTGGGATATCAGGCCGACATCACTCGCGTCTTCACCATGATCTTTGCTCGCGAACTGAGCTCGCGGACATTTGCGCATATTGGTGTACAGGATCAGCATCATGCCGTGTCGCATCACCGTGATGATCCGGAGTTGATCGTTAAGAAGGCAAAGATCGATACGTATCACGTTCAGTTACTGAGCTATTTCCTGTCGAAGTTGCAGGCTACGAAAGACGGCAACGGCTCGCTCCTGGATCACAGTTTGATTCTGTATGGCGGCGGCATGGGGGATGGCAATCTCCACCGGCACTTCGATCTGCCCTGCCTGCTGGCCGGAAAGCTTGGAGGCCGGTTCAAAACCGGGAATCACTTCGCGTATCCGGACAAGACGCCGATGACGAACCTTCTCGTCACGATCCTCGACAAGGTGGGTGTCCGGATGGACAAGCTCGGCGACAGCACGGGACCGCTCGACGTCGGAACGTCTTAAGACCCCATTTTTGCGTTTTCTGCTGCGACGAGGCGGATGAAATCCGGCAATTCGTGGAGCGAAACAATTCCGCCCGCGGGCTGATGCATTGCCAGCTCCATGGCTTCATCAGGATCATTCATCATCAAAATCGGGTAGGTGCCTGTCTCTTTCGCCACCTTCAGGCCCTCTGCGGTGTCAGTGAGAAACATCACATGCTGCGGTTTGAATGAGGCACCGATTATCGCCTTCACAAGAGGAACGACTTTGACGCCTCCTGCATTGTCCCGGCTCCATACGTCGGAGAAAAGATCGCTCAGAGAGAACTTCTCGAGGAAGTGTGTTATTGCCGCGTGAGAAAGGGATGATGCGATGACTTGCTTGATGCCCATAGCCTTTAGCTCGGCTAGCGCCGGCACGACATCTTCATAGACACTCGCGTTGTCTACGGCTTGAACTTCGAGGCTCTCTACCATTTTTCTCTCGGATTCATCGAGCTTCTTGTCTGCACGCTCCCACACGTTGAGCAAATGCCAATAGGACAGGCTTCCGGATTTGCGGGCCCTCTTCTTCCGGTCGAACAACCGGACTGCGATTTCGTTGAATGCTTCCGGTTGGAATTCGGCGAGGCAACCGACGGGCTCGAACAATATGCCTTCAATTATTCGCATGGATAAAGTTGTATGTGAGCGACCACCCCGAAGGTGTGAATGAATTGGCAGGCGCGACAATTCCCCTCCTAAGTTAGGAGGGGTGGCTGCGCCATTAATAAAATGTCGCGAAGCCACCAAAGCGGGCGCAGACGGGGTGGTTCCTAAGTAAAACCTTGCAACAACTTGTTTTGGAACCACCCCGCCTGCTCGGCCTTTTGTTGAACTTGATGGCCTCGCAGGCACCCCTCCTAACTTAGGAGGGGAGTTCAAACGCTCTCCTGCCAATTCATTCACACCTTCCCCGTCTGCGCCGCTTCGGAACGGATCTTTTTCTTGATGGCGCAGCCACCCCTCCTGTTCCAGGAGGGGAACACCCTCGCCTCACGATCTTCGCTAACCCTCAAAAACTTCGTCAAAAAAACAAAGGCACAAGAAAGGCCGCTCATCTATTCCCATTCAATCGTCGCTGGAGGTTTCGACGTGATGTCGTAAACGACGCGGTTGATTCCCTTCACCTCGTTCACGATGCGATTGGAGATCACGGCCATGAGGTCGTAAGGCAGGCGCACCCAGTCCGCCGTCATGCCGTCGGTGCTGTGGACGGCACGGATGGCGAGCGTATGCTCGTATGTCCTTACGTCCCCCATCACCCCGACGCTCTTCACCGGCAGCAGAACGCCGAACGACTGCCAGATCTGGCGATACAACCCCGCCTTCTTGATTTCAGAGACCAGAATGTCGTCGGCCTCCTGAAGCATGCGAATGCCTTCCCTGGTGATCTCACCCATGATGCGGACCGCGAGGCCGGGTCCGGGGAACGGCTGACGCCAGACCATATCTTCAGGCAAGCCCAACTCGAGCCCCACGCGCCGGACTTCATCTTTGAACAGCTCACGCAATGGTTCGACCAGCTTCAGCTTCATCCGGTCCGGCAACCCGCCGACATTGTGATGCGACTTGATCGTCTGGGACGGTCCCTTGACCGACACCGATTCAATCACGTCCGGATATAGCGTGCCCTGCACGAGAACATCAACCGACCCGATTCGCTGAGCTTCTTCTTCGAATACGCGAATGAATTCATTCCCGATGAGTTTGCGTTTCTTTTCAGGATCCGTGACACCGCTCAGCATGTTCAGGAATCGCTCCGAAGCGTCGACGCCGCGCACGTTCAGATGCAGATTGTTCTGGAGCATCGAGAGGACCTTCTCGTACTCGTTCTTTCTCAGCAGACCCGTATCGACGAAGACGCCGACCAGCCGATCGCCGATAGCGCGCGACACGAGCGTTGCCGCCACGGTGGAATCCACTCCGCCGCTGATCGCGCACAGCGCGCGGCCGTTGCCGATCTGTTTTCGAATCCGCTCGACAGTGCTTTCGATGAACGATCCGATGGTCCAGTCGCCGCGGCACCGGCACACATCGAAGACGAATCGCCGCAGCAATGCGTCGCCATTTTCCGTGTGTGTGACCTCAGGATGGAACTGGACGCCAAACACCTTGGCCGCAGGATTCTCCATCGCAGCGATCGTGGTTTCTGTTCGAGCCGTTATCTCGAATCCGGGCGGTGCCTCCAGGATGCGGTCGCCGTGACTCATCCAGACGCGCCGCATGCCGTTGAGCAAACACGAAGGCTTTACCGACTGAAGCTCACGCGAGCCATACTCGCGACTGGCAGCGGGCTCCACCCGGCCGCCCAGTTCCTTGCCCATGAGCTGCATCCCATAGCAGATACCCAGCAGCGGGATTCCCATCCGGAAAAGCTCGGGATCGCAAAGCGGAGCCCCTGCTTCGTAGACCGATGCAGGACCGCCACCCAGGATGATGCCTTTGGGTTTGTAATTTCGCAGCGTTTCGATCGGCGTGTTGAACGGCAGGATTTCCGTATAGACGTGCGCTTCGCGAATCCTCCGGCCGATGAGCTGTGTGTATTGTCCGCCAAAATCCAGAACGAGGATGGTCTCAAATTCCGACGACATTGCGCCTCATTATATCAACCGCTGAAAACCTCACGAGGAGAAGGTAGCTGTGAAAAAGGTTCAGCAATATGACTCCGAAAATCAAAACAAAGAGCATCACGATCGCTTCAATCCCGCGCGATACGCTCAGGAAACCGGAAACGATGACGATCAACACCGAGACACCGATCATCGCTTCGAATATCACTAATGTTCCTATCACCCCGCTGACCCGAATGAGGTCCACCCCCAGCAGTTCAACCGCGTCGCTTCTTAACAGCGTATCAAGAACTGTGAGAAGGAAGGCGACGCCGATGAAAGCGATAAGACCTGCGACCGTCGCCCCTCGTGTTTCAAGCCAGAGCATTCGCCATTGCGACATCGGAGTTGCCGGGTATCGTCCGAAGACGATGAGGGAAAGGATGAAGGCCACTGAGAAAAGAATCGCGGCCTTGATCACCGCCGATGTGAGGAAAGTTTTAAATGTAGTCGCGGGCTTCAGCCCGCGTTCAAACCGGGAGACAGAACGCGGGCTGAAGCCCGCGACTACATTTACAATCCGATTACGAAAGTATGCTTCCAGGACGAACCACAGCGTCACAGAAAAGACGACCATCGTGCCGATCGACCAGAAGATTGCGGACGCGTGCGCGCCCAGGAACTGCCGCAGCGCCGTGGTGGCAAGCAGGCCCTTCAGCGCCGGAACACCGGTGTCCTGCCACTGGATGTTTTGCAGTTGGGAGCCGAACCAGCCGGCGATCAGAGCAAGCGCGACAAACGTTACGGCACACCAGATCGCCTTCCAGAGAAGATCGAGGAAGATCAGGCCCAGCCGGCGATGCGCCCGTGCGAATCCCTGACGGAGAACCTCACCTGGCATCATGTACCGAGTGCCGGCGCCAGCATGATGTGTTCGGCCGTCTGGATGGCGTTCGATGCGGCGATACGCATATTATCCGCCACGAGCCACAGCGAATACGCTCCCTGATGGTTCGCATCGGCCCGGATCCCGGCATGGACGGTATCCTTTCCAACAACCGACACTTGCGATGCATGCGCGTCAAGGCTCACTCCGGCGCGTTCCAATTCCACCGCCAGATCTACGGCTGAGGGCGCGGCCAGGAGATGGACAAACAGTGAGAACGCATGGGAATGAAATACAGGAGCCTGAACTGCCGTGATCATCGGCTTCGGGAAGGTCTTGCCAAGGATTGCAGTCAGATGCTCGAGTATTCGTTTTTCCGCCCGTTCAGCGGCTTCCCGTTCCGGCAGAACATTGAATGCCAGCTGACCTGCAAAAACCTTGCTCTCCAGTTGCTGAAAGTTCAGAAGGTTTACTGTTTGTTCCTGGAGCTCGTCCACGCCTGCGTTGCCTCGCTCCGACGCCGGTTCGAGCATCGTGACGGCCGCTGTCTGCAGCCCAAATGTGTTGTGCAGGGCCGACAGAACTCGAGCCAGAACAATCGCGGCCGGGTGCGGATTCACGAAGTAGCCTTTGGATTTCAACAGGCGGGAGTCCGAAATGCCGTGAAGGTAAACGGTTCCATCGGCGCCGGCCTGGGTCAGATCGATCGTGAGCTCCGGAAAGGTTGCGCCACTGGCGATGTAGGACTGCATGATCTCCGGACTGCAGGCAAAGAACGCAATGTCGACATCTTCGAAAGACCGCGGCGAAATCACCTGCGTGATCTGAATCTCGCCCGCAAATTCCTGGAGCAGGCCGGCGTACTCTTCCGTCTCGAGCAGGGCCAGCCGGCCCATGGGAAAACCGGCGTCCTCGATCATCTGACGAAGTTCTTTGCCGACGGGAGATGTCGATCCAATGATGGCTATATGGGGAGCTTTTCGAAGGCGTTGTTCATTCATGCCAACCTGCGACTCTCGGCTCTTCGACTTTGACTTTCCGCACCGTGTGGGCGAATTTGGACGCCAATGGAATGAGTTTGGCGACGAGTCCGGAACAAAGATAGATCGTCGCGATAACGAGAAGCACAACTTCCGAATAGAAAATAACGAGGGCGATCAGCATCGCCGTACAAAAAAGCACGATACGGGGCCTTGGCTTCTTCACGTCGAACTCTTTGAAACTGGCGTAACGAACCGTACTGATCATCAGAAAGGCAATCAGAAGAATCAGCAGGGACCACAGGAGCGCCGATCCCACGAGCAGAACGGGCGTCTTGAAGAAATGGACGACAGCGGCAATCATGCCGGCGCCCATGGGAATCGGCAGGCCGACGAAGTAGCGCCTGGAGCCCGCCTCCGGTGGCTTCTTCGTTTGAATGTTGAATCGGGCCAGGCGAAGCGCTCCGCACACGAGAAACGCGAACGTGGAGAGCCAGCCAAGCTGGTTCACGTGCTGGACGATGTCCGCCTCGAGGCCGGCGGTGGAGCTCAAACCCCACTTGAAAGCCAGCATGGCGGGTGCGACTCCAAACGTGACCAGATCGGCCAGGGAGTCCAGTTGGATGCCGAAGTCGCTGTCCGTTTGTGTCAGGCGAGCGATGCGGCCGTCCATCATGTCCAACACCATGCCCACACCAATGGCGATCGCCGCGGAATCGTAGTTCGCGCGCAGGGTCGCGATCACGGCATAGTAGCCGCAAAAAATATTGCCGACGGTGAACAGGCTGGGAACAATGGAAAGGCCGCTCTGAATTCGTGCCCGGTCTCGAATGCGTCGGCGTTGGCGTTTTTCTGTCATGAGGTCTCTTTGATCACCCCGATCGGCGTCGATCCGCCTCGGACCCGCATCCCGGTTTCCACTGTGGCCTCGGTACCAGCCGGGAACAAGACGTCGACTCGCGAACCAAAACGGATCAAACCAATGAGTTCGCCTTTCTCGACGGGATCCCCTTTCTTCTTCCAGCATACAATTCGGCGGGCAACAAGTCCTGCAACTTGAGTAAAGACCAGTTTCAGGTTTCCCTGGGCGACCGTGATGATATTCCGCTCATTCTCGACGCTGGCCGCATGATTAAAAGCCGCCCTGAATTTGCCGGGCTTGTATTCCATGGCCTCGATACGGCCTCGCATCGGACTTCGATTCACGTGAACATCGAAGATCGAAAGAAAAATGCTGAGCTTCGTTATGTTGCCGACGCGTTCGACGTTTACGACGCGTCCGTCCGCCGGCGATACGATGATTCGAGGATCCGCCGGGATTGAACGCCTGGGATTCCGGAAAAAGAATGCCACAAAAACCGCAAGCAAGAGCAGGAAAATCCCCGCTGCAGCCCAGGCCAGCCAGAAGCTTATTGCGGCCGCTGCCAGTAGAGGCAGCAGGAAGATGAACGCGTCTTTGACAATCATGAATGCGATTCTACAAGGAAGGCGTACTGTAGCGGCGGTCTGTTCTTGATGCTGCGCGCTATCGCGCTTGCGCTTCGCGGACCGCCGGAGCATCGGCGCTCATAGAGCGCCGCTACAGTAAAGGCGGACTAAGTATGCTGATGACTCGGTTCGTTCCGGAACTTTTGGATCATGGAGTTCATCTGGTCTTTCAGCTGGAGCTTCTTCTTTTTCAGCGTGACTTCGTCGAGATGATCCTGCTCAGACATGTGATGCTTCGCATGCAGTTGCTCGAGTTTGTCCGCGTACTGTTTATGCTCACCGACCAGACGGCGAAATTCCGGGTTCGCGGACATCAAGTGCTCCTTGACCTCCTCCTCCTTCATCATCACGTTCCTCCTAGGTAATTGATATTTTTCCCGTCTAAAGCCACCGTAGCACACGCTTTGCCGCGAGTTCAATCCGAAATGTCGAGTTCCATGACGTATGCGTCTTCGATCGGATTCGAGTAGTAATTCTTCCGCTCGCCGGCGATCGTGAACGTGAATCCGAGATAGAAATTAATGGCCGGATTATTGGATTTTCGCACTTCGAGAATGACCTTGCGGGCTTTGCGCCGGGCCGACTCCTCGATGGCCGCTGTCATCAATTGCTTGCCGATGCCGGATCGCGCATGACCGCTTTCGACGGCTATATTGTAGATCTCGGAAACATCCGCAGCGATGTGGAAAATGACAAATCCCACAATGCTGTTCGATCCGCTTTCCTCTTCCAGTTCGGCGACAAAGCTGGACGTGAAGCTGTCGTCGTTCAGAAGGCGGTAGTAGCTGTCGATCGACCAATGGGAGAGGTGGTGCCAGGACCGCTCGATATCGACAATCCGATCGACGTCGCTTTTTCGGACTTTACGAATTCGGACTTCCAATGCTTTCACGAGCAATCTCCGCGTCGGTCCTGCGCACGTACAGAGGTTTCAACGGCCCGCAGCTCGGAGCGGCCGCCAGTTCCGCAATCGTCGAAGCCAGATAGAGATCCATGGAATGGACGCTCCATCCGGGCGTTTCGTCGATCTCCGATTGATAACGAATCGCCCCGTCACCACAAAAAACCAGGCTCTGGCGGGGCAACGACGCGAACCACTCGGCGGGTTTTAGCACGACAGCAGGACGCTCTTCAACAAGAGCATCCTCCGTCCGGCGATAGACGGCACCGTATACTTCTCCCCGCCGGGCATCGATCGTTGGAACAATCAGCGCATCGTGAATTCCGGCTTTCCAGGCCAGGGCTTCGAGCGTCGTGACCCCTGCTCCGCGCTTGCCATGAGCCGCAACGAAACCTTCCATCGCCGCCAACCCGATACGCAATCCTGTAAACGAGCCCGGACCCCGGGCAGCAGCAAAGAGATCAATGTCTGCGAGCTTGAACGGCAGATGCTGGAAAAGGAAGTCGACGGAACGGAACAGGCGTTCGGAATGTTGCATCGAGGAAGCGAGGCGGATTTCTCCTACATTTTCTGGGCCGTCGACGACACAAACGCTTCCGCGCACGGAACTCGTGTCGACCGCCAAAATGCGCATGCCTTATTATAAGGACGGAGGAGAACACACCCATGGAGAAAATCGGGATTCTGACGGGCGGTGGCGACTGCCCGGGATTGAACGCAGTCATCCGTGCCGTTGTTCGTCGCTCTCTCGCTCTCGGCAATGACGTCTTGGGCATCAAGAATGGCTGGGCCGGCCTGGTTCAGGGATTCGTCGAACCGCTCACGTACTTCTCCGTGTCGGGCATCCTTCCGCGAGGCGGAACAATCCTTGGTACGTCCCGGACAAATCCGTTCAAGGAAGTGGAGCAAATTCAGAAGCTTAAGAGCAATTGGCAAAAGTTTGGCTTGAACTGCCTGGTTGCCGTTGGAGGCGAGGACACACTCGGTGTCGCGCACAAACTTTTCAAACAGGAAGGCTATCCGATCGTTGGCGTTCCTAAGACGATCGACAATGACCTCGCCGGTACCGATTACACGTTCGGTTTCGACACGGCCGTGCAGATCGTCACGGAAGCCATAGACCGTCTGCACACGACGGCGGAGTCCCACAAGCGCGTCATGGTGGTCGAAGTGATGGGACGTAACGCCGGCTGGATCGCCACGTATTCCGGCATGGCCGGCGGAGCGGACTGCATCCTGGTTCCGGAAAAGAAATTCAACGTGGACGACGTGTGTGCGCTGATTCGCAAGCGCATCGACCGGGGCCGCGAGTTTGCCATCGTTGTGGTTGCCGAAGGCGCTACGCCCGACGAAACCCATCAGGTTCTCACGAAAGGCGGCCACGTCGATGAGTTCGGTCACGCCCAGCTTGGCGGAATTGGGGACTGGCTTGGAAAACAGATCGAACACAAGACCGGAATCGAAACCCGGGTGACCGTTCTCGGCCACGTCCAGCGCGGCGGCACGCCGACCGCCTACGACCGGGTTCTTGCAACCCGGTTCGGTATCAAAGCCGTCGAGCTGATCCGCGAAAAACAGTTCGGTTACATGGCTTCCCTCCGCGGCACGGAAATCGTGGCCGTGCCAATCGAAGAGGCGCTCAATCAGAAGCTGCTCGATCCCAAAGTTTTTGATGACGCGTCGGTCTTTTTCGGATAGAAACCCTTTGTGACGTGTTGATGGGCAGGAGAGCGGTTCCGTCTACTGTAGCGGCGGTCTATGACCGCCGGCATTTCGTTGATTCCAGGAAAAACCGGCGCTCATAGAGCGCCGCTACAGTAAGAGCCCTCTTTATTGGCGGCGCAGAACGTACATCGGCTATTATCTTATTCCCGGAATATGATCAACCGCATTCCACTGGTATTCGTCGTCTTGATCGCAGTCTCGGCGGTCATTTCGCTTAACCTCCATTCCCAGCCGGGCACCACCCTGCCGCAGCAGACGCCTCCCGCGCGGACCTATGTTGGATCAGGGACGTGTGGCGATTGCCATGTCGGGCTTTACCAGCGATGGTCCAGGACCAGGATGGCGAACGTCGTGAGCGATCCACGCGTCCGCCCCCAGGCAGTCTTGCCGGATTTCACGAAGGCCGATCCGTTGCTCACTTTCAAGCTCGATGACGTGGCACTCACTTACGGGAGCAAGTGGAAGCAACGATACTTCAAGCGCGTCGGCAACGACTTCTATCCACTCCCGGCCCAGTGGGACATTTCACACCGGATCTGGCGCGTATATATGGTTCAGCCGAACACGGACTGGTGGGTTCCCTTCTATCCCGCCGATAACATGCGGCGCCCAACAGGACCATTGTGTGATGGCTGCCATTCCGTCAACTACGACATAAAGACGAAGACGCCAACCGAATGGAATGTCGGTTGTGAACGATGTCATGGCCCAGGCAGTGAGCACGCCGGCAATCCCAATAAAGCCAACATCGTGAATCCGGCGAAGCTCGATTACGTTCGCGCAAACGACACCTGCATTCAATGCCATTCACAGGGGCAGCCGTTAAAGAATCCGATCGAGGGACAGTACTACGATTGGCCGGTCGGTTTTCATCAGGGTGCAAACCTGAAAGATTTCTGGAAGCTCGAAGAACACAAGCTCGGCGAAACCAATTTCATGCACTTTGCAGACGGCACCGGACACAAAAATCGGATGCAAGGTAACGATTTCGTGCAAAGCCAGATGTACAAGCGCGGGATAACGTGCTTCACTTGCCATGACGTTCACGGCACCTCGAACAATGCCGACTTGATCAAACCTGTCGGGCAGCTTTGCATCACCTGCCACAACGCCGCTTCACCGAACGGCCCCCGCGCTACGACTATCGAAGAGCACACGCACCACGCCGCCGGAAGCGCAGGAAGCGAATGCGTGAACTGCCACATGCCGAAAATTGAGCAAACCATCGCGGACATCAACGTTCGCAGCCACACGTTTGCATTCATCACGCCCGCGATGACGGACGAGTACAAGATCCCGAATCCGTGCCTGAGCTGCCATACGGATAAGAGTACCGATTGGGCGCGAGCGGCAATGAAGCAGTGGCCCGGTGTATCCCCGTGGCGCGTGAACTAGGCCCCACGGTCGATGCACAAGCAGAGTGATGTTCGACTCCTCTTCGCCACGCGCATTGCCCGGCTGTTTGCGTACGGGTTTTTATCCGTCGTGCTCCTGCTGTATCTCGCGGAGCTGGGCCTCGACGAAAACCGCATCGGACTGCTGCTCACGCTGACGTTGATCGGCGATACGATCATCTCTCTCGCAATCACGACCACCGCGGATCGCATCGGAAGAAAGGGTATGTTGATCTTCGGCGCGGTGCTCGTTGTATTCGCCGGAGCATTGTTTGCATCAACAAGTAATTTTCTTCTACTGTTGATCGCGGCGACAGTCGGCGTCATCAGTCCGAGCGGCAACGAAGTGGGGCCGTTCCTGTCCATCGAGCAGGCGGCGCTGTCCCAGCTTATCTCCGCCGAACGGCGCACGCAGATCTTCGCCTGGTATAACTTGTCTGGCTCCTTTGCGACTGCGCTGGGGGCGCTTGCCGGCGGAGTGCTGGCCCAATCCCTGCAGGGCGCGGGTATCTCTTCGCTGGACAGTTATCGCGTGATTGTCATTGCCTACGCGGCGATGGGTGCGGTGCTGTCGTTCATGTTTGCCTGGCTATCGCCGGCCGCCGAGGCGCCGGCGGCACCAAAAGACCTGACAGGCACGCCACCGCAGGCACGCCATCGGGGGCGCAGGATTTACGATATCCTCGGTCTTCCCCGCTCCGGCCCGGTTGTGCTCAAGTTATCCGCCCTGTTCTCTTTGGACGCATTCGCAGGCGCATTCATCCTGCAGAGCATTGTGGCCTACTGGTTCCACGTCCGGTACGGGGTTCAACCCGCGGCGCTGGGCGGCATCTTTTTCGGAGGGAACATACTTGCGGGTATCTCGGCTCTATCGGCGAGTTGGCTGGCGCGACGGATCGGGTTGATCAACACGATGGTGTTCACGCATGTTCCCTCGAACATTCTTTTAATTCTCGTGCCGCTGATGCCGAATCTGTCGCTGGCGATAGCCATGCTGCTGCTGCGTTTCAGCATCTCGCAAATGGATGTTCCGACGCGCCAGTCTTACACGATGGCCGTCGTTGATCCCGGCGAGCGTTCAGCCGCGGGCGGTGTGACCTCCGTCGCTCGCTCGGCAGGCAGCTCGCTGGCGCCGGTTCTTGCCGGAAAACTGCTGAGCGCATCGATGCTCAACGCCCCTTTCTTCCTGGCCGGCGGCCTCAAGATTGTCTACGACGTGCTGTTGTATCGCAGCTTTCGCGCTTCGCAGGCAAACGAAGAAAAGTAAGTGTGTTCTGCCCGTGTTTTACCAAATCACTTTCAGCGCAAATTGAATCTCGCGCGCCGGCGTTTGTGTGGAGGTAATCAGCCCGGCACCTGGGATGCGATTCCCCGTTTGATCGAAGACCGTGAGGTTGTCGGTAGGAGAGGAAAAATTGGCCCTGTTAAAGAGATTGAAAAACTCTGCCCGGAACTGAAGATTCACGTTTTCTGAAAACAGCTTGATGCGGTTGTTCTTAAAGATCGACGCATCAAACTTCGACACGCCCGGTCCGATCAGCGTGTTGCGCCCGAGATTGCCTCGAAGAGTCGCGGGACTCGGAAACGCCAGGCATTGAGTTTTGATGTAATGGTTGGGATTCCCGCGGTTGGTCATCCTCTCGCAGTCCGACCCCGGCACGCGGTTCGGTGGCTCGCTCGTCTCATCCAGCTTCATGCCCAAAGGATCGCCGCCCAGCAGCGGGGTAAAAGGCTGGCCGCTCGAAGCCTTGTAGATGCCACCGAACTGCCATCCGCTGACTGCCCATCCCGCCAGCCGCGAACGCGTCGAGGGGGCGGGCGCTTCCCAGGTAAAGTTGAAAACAAAATTCTGGCGGACATCGAAATCCGACAGGCCCCGGGTTGTGCGCTGGTCGAAGAAGAGCGGATTGAGCAGCCCATTTGGAAAAGCGTCGTCGGCCATTGTTGCCGAGAGCGTGTCCATGCTCTTGCCCCAGGTGTACGCGCCGTGAAGCTGGACACCATGGCTGACGTTTTTCGTGATGACCACCTGCAACGCGTGATAGAAAGAGTTGCCCTGCCACAGCATTCCCGTGATGCGGCCAAAATTTGGATTCAGCTTTTGACTGCTTGCTGCGGGTGGGAACAGATAACCGGCAGGCGTCAGCGCCGGTAAAACCATGTCAAAATTGTCGACCCTGAAGGGCTGGTGGACACCACGCGATCCCACATAACCGATCGTGGCAACAAGGCCAGGCGAAATCTCCCGCGCCGCGCTCAGGTTCCATTGCATCACATAACTGCGCTTCGGAGCGTGCTCGACATGGCTGGCGGAACCCGCTGTCGAGATATCGGCCAATTGCAGGAACGCGCCCGTGGGAAATGAACCCGGCGGCAGAACGTCCCCGACTACACGTTGAGAGAACGGAATCGAATACGGGGTGATCAGGGTGAATGCGTAAGGCAGAGGCAGCACGTCGAAAATGCCGAAGCCGCCCCTGAAGACAGTCTTGCCATTCGCGAATGGGTTCCAGGCAAACCCAACGCGCGGCTCCAGGTTACGAAGCGTGGGGTTCAAAAAGTAGGGGGAGCCGATATGGGGCTCGGTGTCGGTCAAATGAAGCAGGTTCGAGAGCCTCCCGTGTGCCTCGCCAGGGACCGTGGCCATCTCATAGCGCAAGCCCGCGTTGATGGTCAAATTCCTCCGCAGACGGATATCGTCCTGAACGTATGCGCCGAACAGCGTCTGCCGAGTTCCAAATGTAGGTACCGGAATGGGAACCAATCCGACAAAATTTCGCGGCCGATTAGTTAAGAAATCGGAAAGAGAACTGAACTTGAAAGTGCCGTTGGCTACTCCAGTTAAAAGTGAGTTGTCTTGCATGCGCTCAACGACGCCGCCAAATTGCAGGGCGTGAATTCCTTTGATGAGAAAGAGGTCGTCCGTCCATTGAAATGAATTCCAGAAAAGGTTCCTGCTATTGCCGCGGGTGCCCGGGCGCTGCGCGTTCAGTCCGCCGGCGAAATTCGTGAGTCCGGGCACAGACTGTATCGCCCCGACAAACTGCCCTGGGATGAAGCCGAAAGCCGAGTCCGCCAGGAGCGGGTTCATGACTCTCGACACTCCGCCCTCGATTGCCACAGCGCGGTTGAAGCCAAACCGAGCAGCATTCAGGAATTTCGGATTGAAGATGTGTTGCTGGTGCAGTGTGATGAGCTGGCGCCGCGATACGACGTTCGACAGCAGCTCATCAAAGGCATCCGGCTGGACGACTTTGGAGTTGTCGCGCATATACGTGCCGGAGATGCTGTCGTGCTCCGAGAACTTGCGATCGATTTTGGTGGTGAAGTAATTTTCCGTTGTGACTTGCTGGCCGGCGAACGTGAAAATCCCGATATCGCCATTTCCAGGCAGGGGCGCGTTTGGTAGTGGATAAAATGCCTGCAGATATCGCGAGATCGCAGGAGCTACCGACACGGATCCTGTCGAAAGCAGTCCCTGCCGCGCCGCCGCGGAAGGCACCGTATTCACCTGAGTAATCCCCAGAGACTGGCGAAGTCCCTCGTAATCCGCAAAGACAAAACTGCGGTCCTTCTGGATCGGCCCACCCAGCGAACCTCCGAATTGATTCCGCTTGAATGGTGGAATTGTGGCGTCAAAGAAATTTCGCGCATCCAGAGCGCTGTTGCGCAGAAATTCATAGACGCTGCCATGAAAAGCATTCGTCCCCGACCGCGTCACAGCATTGATGACCCCGCCTGTGGTCCGGCCATACACGGCCGGATAGTTACTTCCCAGCACCGAAAACTGCTCAACCGCGTCTACACCCAGGTTGTCACCCAATACACTTCCCGGCGCTCCGTTCGAGTAGTCGTTGATGCTGACGCCATCGAGACGATAGCTGTTCTGATCCGGCCGAGCGCCGGAAATGCTCAACGCTGCCCCAAACCCCCGCTCGGAGTTGCCTCCGCCCTGGGCGCTTCCCGTCTGCACGCCCGTGACACCTGCCTGAAGTGTGGCGAGCTGAGTCCAGTCACGCCCGTTGAGCGGTGAGTTCAACACTGTGGAGGCACTCACGTTTCCGCCGACCGCAGATGACGCCTGATCCGCGGAAGTCCCGGAAACCGCGACCCGAAACACCTGGTTAGAGTCTCCTGCTTGCATCACCATGTTGAGGACCAGGCTGGCCCCCACGTTGATCGTGATATCCGTTCGCACTTGAGTCGTGAAGCCCGGGGACGCCGCGCTCATCTCATAGCTTCCAGGCAGGACGTCAGGCACTGTGTAGAACCCCGCGGCGTCCGTCGCGACCACGCGCGCAACTGCCGTCGCCACGTTCGTAAGGGTGACCCGCACGTTGGGGATGGCAGCACGCGAGGCATCCGTCACAGTGCCGGAGAGGGTCCCGCCAGAGACCTGCGCACTCAAACTGGGAGACAAGAGATTACAAAATGCCAGCAGACCCGCTATTAGGAAGATCATCGGAGTAACCGGGTAGAACAGTATATATAAGGATGCGACGGCGCGAGGTCGATTTGGCTGGAATTTCGGTGAATTGCAGGACTTAGCCGTGAATTACGCGAATGACGCCAAAATGGGCGCGTTAAGAATTCTTTGATGCGCCCATTTTGGCGTCATTCGCGTAATTCGCGGCTAAGTCCCCGTTTCCGGCACTGTCATTATTTCCAGAAGGTGGCCATTAGGATCCTCGAAGTAGACGCCTCGCCCGCCACGGCGGGTGTAGAGCTTGCCGTCCGTGTGATTGTAGGGCCCGCTTCCGTACGGGAGTCCCTTCGCCTTCACCCGGCCGAAGATCGCGTCGAACTCCGCATCGCTGACGTGAAAGGCGTAGTGATGGCTCTGGCCAGTTTTGGGGTCGAAACCCGGCCCGCCCCATAGTTCGGGCTCGTCAGCGAAGGCCAAAGTCAGGCTCTCGTTGACCTGCACTTGTGCAAAGTGGCCCGGTGTGACCGATAGTCCGAATATTTCGGCGAAGAACTCGGCCGAGGCGATCTTGTCTTTCGCGGGCACGATAGTGTGATCCAGGCGAATCGTCATAGCTCACCTCCAGGCCATCGTAACGCTGAATTCATTAGCAGGATGCTGAAAAACGTTCCAGGGACGGAAGCCGAAACTGTAGTGGCGGTCTATGACCGCCGGCATTTCGTTGACTCCAGGAAAGACCGGCGGTCACAGACCGCCGCTACAGTTGTCTTTTTTCTTTCCCTGGCTGACCGATATTGAGTAGCTTTCTATGGGAGGTGTTTGATGAAACGAGTAATCGTATTGGCTGTGCTGGCTGCAGCCGCAGCTTTATCGATGGCAGCCGGCTCTCAGCAACCGGCCCAGGGCCTGCCTGCGGCAGCGTTGGCCGCCACGAAACTGGAGAAGGTCAAAGACAACCTCTATATGATCACTGGTGCGGACCCCACGAATCGCGACGCCTTCAGCGGAGGAAACACCGGTGTTTTCATCACAGACAACGGCGTTGTCGTTGTGGATACGAAGCTGGCCGGATGGGGTCAGGTGATCCTCGATAAGATCAAGACCGTCACGAACAAGCCAATAACGACGATTATCAATACCCATACCCATGGAGACCACACCGGCAGCAACGAGGCGTTCGGAGCGACAGTGGATATCGTTGCCCACGAGAACACGAAGGCGAACATGCAGAAAATGGATGCCTTCAAGGGCGACAAAGCGAAGTTTCTGCCGAAGAGGACGTTCAAGGACAAGATGTCGGTCGGCAGCGGTAAGGATCGCATCGATCTGTACTACTTCGGCCGCGGCCACACCAACGGCGACACCTGGGTGGTTTATACCGCGCTGCGCGTGATGCAAACCGGTGACATGTTTGCATGGAAGGACGCTCCAACACTCGACAGAAACAATGGCGGCAGCGGTCTCGAATATGCCCAAACGGTCGGCAAAGCGGTGGCTACCGTTAAGGACGTCGACACACTCATCGTCGGTCACAGCCCATTGAGGAAACCCGCGGAGCTCCAGGAATATCAGCGGTTCATGACCGATTTCGTCGCCGCGGTACGCGACGCCAACAAAGCCGGCAAAAGTGTTGACGAGGCGGCCGCGTCGATTAATCTGAACTCCAAGTACCCTGGTTATAAGAACGAGCGATACAAAATGGCGATACAGGCCGTCTACGACGAACTCAAGGCGCCTTCGAAATAATCGTATCGGCGATCAGATGGCAGCTTGATCAATCGAAGCCGACTCGACAGATTCTGATTACCTAAACGACGGAGATTGATCAATGAGCATTAGCGCGAGAAATAAGCTAAAGGGAAAAGTCAGTGAGATCATAATGGGAGACGTCATGGCCGAGATCACGATTCGTGTAGGCCAAAACGTTATCGATGCAGTCATCACTCGAAGAAGTGCCGAGGAACTGAAGCTCAAAAAGGGTGATACGGTCGTCGCAGTCATCAAAGCAACGGAAGTGATGGTCTCGAAGGAAAGCTGAAGTCTCAGATAGTCCGCGCGAACAAATCGAATACCTCAAGGACGATATCCTGGGCGTCAAAGGCATCTTCGATTGCGCCCATTGCACAGACGGACACACGACTCAAGATCGCGGACGTTTTGAGATTCAATTCGATCACCCTTGCGCTGCCGGCCTACCAGACGCCGGGTATAAGACGATATCGGGTTCGCCGGGCGAACTCGCGGTAGCCTTTGAGATTGGCGTGCAAAAAACGATCCTCGAGGGCGGTCCGTACGATCAGTTCGGCCGCGCCAAGTGTTGCAGGGACCAGTGCCCACGCTGACTCGAGCGTGAGCGCCATTCCGATCATCAGGAGAATGGCCGCGACATAACCTGGATGTCGAACCAGCCGGTATGGACCGCTATCGATCACGCGGTGCTTCTGGTCTTCCTGAATCCTGACCGTAGTCTCGAAGTGCGGGTTTTGCCCCATGGCCCAGCCCAGAAGCAGCAGCGCCGCAATCATCATTATCACACCCAGCCCTTGCGCCCAGGCGGGCAGCGAAGACCAGCCGTATCGTCTATCCAGTCCACCGACTATCAGGATCGCCATGAAAAGGAGCTGAAAGATGATCACGATAATGCGATCCCAGAGCGGCGTGCCGGCCCCCGCTTTCATGCGCCGGCGAAGCAGTGAGGGCGTGCGGCGTGCAACGCGAAGCGTGACATAGGAGAATCCGGCGACCATGATGGCGAGGCAGATCCAGCCGGCGGTCCAGTCGAGCCGGCCCGCGGGAACAAAGATAAGCGCACCGAGAACCAGAAAGAGAAGAAGGGAGAGACCGACGGCCTTCATAACGGTTGGCGGGTCCGAGGTGGATTTCAACTATGCAATTGCAGTGCCGGCGATTTCCTCGCTCAAGGCCGCGATAGCAGCATCGGCGGTGGCATACTCTCCAGTCCAGTTGCCGTGCCATTCATCGTTCCACCGCAGGATGCACCAACCCCGGTGCGGGAATTCAGCAACAAGCGCGTGCTCGCCGGGCGGCAGACCACTAATGCGATACTGACGGACGCGTCCTGTTCCTTCTATCGACTCTTTCGCAAACCACTCCGTTTCGTGCTTCGTTAAGATCACGCAGCTATTCCTCCACTTATACATTATTTCTGGAGGTGGACAATACAGGTCCAAACGCGGGCTAAAGCCCGCGACTACATTCAGACCGAACGTTGATCCCAAACGTAGTCGCGGGCTTTAGCCCGCGTTGATCCGGCCCTACTCTCTACTCATGCGAATCGATAAAGGCGGACTGCCGTATCCACCAGGATCATTTTGCGCATGGCTGCATCCGGGCACTCTTGTTCGAGCACGCGCACCAGATTCGGGTTGTTTATTTTCTGATATGGGCTGATCTGGCCAGGCGGCAGCCCGCGCACCGCGCCGGGATGCGGCCAGTTGGTCCCCCACAGCATGCGGTCGGCCCGGGCGGTGACGAGAGCCTTCGCGAGCGGAATCACGTCGGCATAATCCGGCCGCTTTGAGAGATTATATGGCGCGGAAAGTTTGACATAGATATTGCCCCCGCGAACCAGTTCGAGGAGTGCGCCGAAGCCAGGCTGACTGGCGCCTTTTTCAGCCTCGAGGTTGGCCATGTGATCGAGCACGACCGGCACCTGGAGGGAACCCAGCGTCGATGCGATCGCCGCGACCATGGGAAGCTCGGTGTTGATCTGGATGTGCCAGCCAAGAGGCACGAAACGCGGGACGAAGGCGTTGATCGCATCGATGGCCGCCCTGGGATCGCGAATGCCAGCGTTTGCAAGATTGAGTCGCACGCCGGTGACCCCACGCGAGGCCAGGCGACGCAACTCCACATCCGGCACATCCTGGGCAACCACGGCGATGCCGCGCGCGGAAGTTCCCAGTTGGGCCAGCGCATCGAGCATGCAGGAGTTGTCGAAACCGTAGAAGCTCGGTTGAACGATAACATTCCGCGTCGCGCCCGTCTCGACCCGCAAGGCTTTCAATTGGGCGACAGATGCTTCTGGCGGAGTGTAAGTGCGGTTCGCTGCCATAGGATATTTGGCTTGCGGTCCGACAACGTGGTTGTGGCAATCGATCGCGCCGGCCGGCATCGACGCCGCGGCCCCACGTGATGTGCGCGGCAGGGCGAGCCCCAGCGAGGCAAGCGTCATCGAACCGAACTCGCGTCTGGTGAGTTTCATGTCGTTCCTCCCGATGGTGGTTGGCGACAATATACTCCGGCGTGCGCATTTTTCGTAAATCCTCGGGTTCGGGAAGCGGTTCCGTCTACTGTAGCGGCGGTCTATGACCGCCGGTATTTCGTTGATTCCAGGAAAAACCGGCGCTCACAGAGCGCCGCTACAGTATGGGGGGGAAACCCGGGGCCTTAGCGCTGGCGCGCACCGCCCCGGCGGTTCTGCAACGACCTGCTAATTTGGACAAGTCAGGTCGCTACAGTTGGATTCAAGCGCTATTCGAGAGTTTTTCAGCACCCTATTAGTTTAGGTGATTTATACGTCTGTCCCCGAATTACCCACTACCGGATAATATGCGGCATGGAGGTGACCTATGCTGGGATCGAACAAGATCGTTGGTTTCGTTCCAACGAAAGATTACGCCAAAGCGCGCACGTTCTACGAAAAGGTCCTCGGCCTCGAATTCGTGAACCAGGATCAGTTCGCGATCGAATTCAAAGCGGGCGGCAACATGATTCGAATTGCAAAGGCGGATTTCACGCCCGTGCCGTTTACGATTCTGGGCTGGGAGGTTCAGACCATCGACAAAATCGTGAAGGAACTGACGGGCCGGGGAGTCACTTTCGAAAAATACTCGTTCCTGAAACAGAATGAACTTGGCATCTGGGACGCACCCGGCGGGGCCAGAGTGGCCTGGTTCAAGGATCCGGACGGCAACCTTTTGTCCGTTTCTCAACACGTCTCCTGATTTTCCGAACAATTCATCCGTTGAGATCGTAACCATTCGGGAGTTGCGGGATATTCTTATTTGGGTTATCTAACGAACTTTCCGAACTACGGTCTCAATACCAACGCGATGAGGGGAATTGTTACCTGTCTTTTTCTGGTTTTGTTCGGGAGTAGTACTGTCCACGCCCAGAACCGCCCGGAATTTCGAGTCCAGAGGGCGGCCGTGCCGCCGAAGATCGACGGCGATCTGAGTGATGAGGTTTGGAAGGATGATCCGCTGGACATTGGAGAGTGGATCTCCTACAACCCCCTACGGGGAGAAAGAAATCCCCAGCGCACGGAGGTCCGGATCGCCTACGACGATCGCTACATCTATTTTGCGTTTCATTGTTTCGACCCCGAGCCCGGAAAGATACGTACCACCATCAGCCGCCGCGACAGCGTCTTTAGCGACGATTGGATTGGATTGAGCCTGGATTCGGCCGGCACGGGCCAGACTGCCTATCACCTGTTTTCGAATCCAAGTGGTGTCCAGATGGACGCCCTCAACACGCCATCGTCCGGCGAGCGGTTCGAGGCGGACCTTCTATGGGACAGCGCAGCCAGGCTTACCGATGACGGTTACGTCGTCGAGATCAGGCTGCCGCTGCAAAGCATCCGTTTTTCGAGCGGCGATGAAGTAAAAATGGGAATTCTCTTCTGGCGCCGGATCAGCCGCTCGGGCGTCTCGTATTCATGGCCCGAGATGCCGCCGGGGCAGTGGGTTTTTAACAGGCACGCTCATCTTGTGTTCAACAATCTGAGCCAACCGAGGTTAATCGAAGTTCTCCCCAGCATCACGTACGGTATCAGTCAGACTCGTGCCGCACCGAATCAATGGAATGACGCGGTGCATAAAGGCGACGTCGGTTTGAGCGGAAAATTCGGTATTACTTCCAATATCACTCTTGATGGAACCATCAATCCGGACTTCAGCCAGGTGGAAAGCGATGCCTTCCAGGTGGAAGTCAATCAGCGTTTCCCGATTTTCTATTCCGAGAAGCGCCCTTTCTTCATGGAAGGGATGGGTCTGTTCAACATTGCAGGAACCGGCGGCGACGGCAACATGCGAACCGCAGTGCACACACGCCGGATTATCAATCCGTCGTGGGGAAGCAAGCTGACCGGGACGGCCGGAAAGCTGACGTTCGGGTTGCTCAATGCATCTGATCAAAGTCCGCAGGACATCGGCGATCGTGGAGAAGCCGTCGCGGGCAAAAGCAAACTTTTCACAATCGCCCGCGCAACATACTCCCTGGGCCAGTCGGACTACATCGGCGCCATCACAATCGACACCGAACATGCCGGCCGTCACAACCGGGTCGTTGGCGGCGACCTGTCCGTCAAACTCACGCCGTCACAGGATTTCTCGGCGACGTTCCTGACTTCGCAGACCGGCATCACCTCCACCACAAATAGCCATCCCACAGCCTCACAGATCACCTACAGCTACAACACGCGCAGGTATACCTGGAGCAACCAGGTTGAGCACTACGGAAGAGATTTTCAAATGGATACGGCCTTCTACAATCGCACCGGCTTCACCTCCGGGTGGTCCTTTGGAGAAGTGAATTTTTATCCGAAGGAGGGCGGCTGGTTGAAGCGGGTCCATCCTTTTTATTGGACCAAACGGGGGCGCGACCAGGTCCAGGACGGCAATGAAGAATTCCTTAATACCGGTATGCGGTTCGACTTCACCCGGCAGGGCTTCCTGAGCATCTCCCATACTCGCGGACACGAACCATGGCTCGGGCAGCGGTACAAGACAGGAGGACGGATCAACATGTTCGGCCGTGTCCAGATCTTCCGGTGGCTGAATTTAAATGGGAACTTCGACGACGGCAACGCGATTTACTACGATCCGGTGAATCCGTTTCAGGGAAAGGCCAGCAACGGCGGGCTGGGGATCACCCTGCAGCCGAACCAGCACATCAATCAAAGCATCGATTACAATTCAGTCCGATTCGACCGGGCCTTCACCGGCGAACGCGTGTTCAGCGTGGATATCGTGAACCTCAAAACCACCTATCAGTTCGACAGGCATTTCCTGGTGCGCCTGCTCGAGCAATACGACAGTTCGCATCATCGTTTGCTGACCGATCTCCTGGCCTCTTACGAACTCGTCCCCGGAACGGTCTTCCACGCCGGCTACGGCTCGCTCTACGAGAAACGCGACTCTCAGACCGGCAGGCTCCTGCCCAACGGCGGCGGCTACATGACCGTGAGCCGCGGCCTGTTCTTCAAAGCGTCCTACCTGCACCGCTTCTGATTCGGGAAGACGGCAACTGTAGCGGCGGTCTATGACCAGACCTGTCCAAATTAACAGGTCACCGGTGACGGAAAGCCGCGTCGTCATTGGCGGGCCACCTGTTGGAATTTTCGAGGCCTTTCCAGCGGACACGTAGCCGTGGGCTTTATGCCCGCGTTCAAACACAATTAAAGAATTCTTCTGGCGGTATTTGAACGCGGGCATAAAGCCCACGGCTACGTGCATTCGAGAAGATTTCGGCTAATTTGGACAGTTCTGGTCATAGACCGCCGCTACAGTCACACAGGCCGGCAGCCCGAGTACATCACTGACGCATTGAACTCCAGCGTCTGGCCGGACTCCAGAAAGATCGCAGTCGTGACCTGTCCAGCCGAGTCGAGATTGACCGACGATGTTCCATCTCGCCCGTTGAGGGTGGCCGTCGTCTGCGCTGGAAGATTAAGATAGGTGACCATCAGCGGCCCCGTGATCGTTCTCCCAATTCCGGTTTGGAAATTCGACCGATTATCGCAGCCCGAGGCTGTGACCCGGATCTCCGGCATGCGAGTTACCTCCACACGCGGCACGAACTGATTCGGGTTGATATTCACCATCGGCGGCACATTCGTCGGGTTAACGTTGACTTTCAGGAAGGGCACACCGTCCACATCCGTATCCGGCGGCCGCTGCGCATAGCTGGACCCGGCCACGTTCCAAACCAGCAGCAGAACATTGGCGACAATAAGGACTTTCACGAGCCTCGACATAACAGATTTCTCCTGTCCTGAGATTTCTCTCTTTCAGACAATACGAAATCTTAAATGGTTCGCAGAAGTGAGTGTGTGAACAATCTGAAGACCGTATCAGAGACGCCTATTTCATTCGTGCCTGATCAACGGCTTCCAGTTCAAACCCGAAGAACCTTGCAGAAGTTTCATCTGAGAAGCGAACTCCGTACCGATAAACAAAATCGCCAGCAGAGGGTTCCACAACCTCCGCGACCACACCCGGCTTACCGAGATGCGTTCCTAGTCCAACTACTTTGATGCGATCTCCTATTTTGAAACGAGGGCCACCCGGAACAGCTAAAGTCATCAATCGATAATTCCATGTTGGGCCTCCTGACCACGTTATGCCGTTCCATCCCGGCGTTTATCAGGTCAAAGTTGACCGAGGGCAAGCTAACAAATCGTGGACGGTTGACCGGGGTCCGTTTCCGCCACGTCGTGTCGATTTGCATTCGAAAGGCCAATGAGCTGATTACACATTTTCAATGGGTTATCGATGGTATTGAATTGCCACCAGGGCTATAGGGGAAGGAAAACTGGTGCCTGAACAAACCAAAAGTTCCGGGTGGGATCTTCTATCGGTGTTTGCGTAGAGCAGCCAGGCTCGCGACGACCGTCAGGAGTTCCGTGGGTTCGACGGGTTTGGCAACGTGCATGTGGTAGCCGGCGGCGAGGGCCTTCACACGATCTTCAACTCTCGTTAACGCAGTAAGAGCTACTGCGGGAAGTTTGACGTGGCGGGAGGCGCCTGTACGAATGCGCTTGATGAGTTCATAACCATCCACATTTGGCATGCCGAGGTCGGAAATCAATATATCGGGCTCCCATGTCTCGATGATCTCGAGGGCGTCCTCAGCATTCTTGGCCGTCTGTGTAATTGCACCGGCGCTGTCCAGCAAAAAGCGAAGCATTTCGCAAGTATCCTGCTCGTCATCGACGACGAGAATCTTCAGGCCGACAAGTTCTGGCTGTCGCTCGAATTCGTTTGGAAGGCTATCATCCTCGGCACCCGGCCGACTGCGCATCGGAGCGATGGGCAACTTCACTATAAACGTCGATCCCGTTCCCTCGCCGGCGCTCAATGCCGAAATACTTCCACCGTGAAGCTCCACAATCGACTTGCAAATGGCGAGGCCCATTCCAAGGCCGCCATGGGATCGAGTGATCGAGCTGTCGGCTTGACTGAACCGATGGAATACGAACGGGAGGAAGTCGGCCCGGATGCCAATACCCGAATCGGTGACCGATATCTCAATGTGCGAACGCACGCGTTGAACTTCGACCCGGATACTTCCACCACGCGGGGTAAATTTCACGGCATTGGAGACGAGATTCCAAATAACCTGCTGCAACCTTTGGAAGTCTCCGGAAATCGGGCTGGCGGCTGAATCGACAACCGTAGAGATGCCGATCTGCTTCGCCTCGGCGGCAGGGCGGATGACTTCAAGCGCAGCATCAATGAGACCTGGCGTTTCCACCGGCTTGACCTCGATGCGGAGTTTGCCGGAGATGATTCTCGAAATGTCCAGCAGGTCTTCGATGAGTTGCGCCTGCGTGAGCACGTTCCGCTCGATGACTTCAATCGCCTTCGCCTTTGAAGCCTCATCCAGTGTTCCGGCTGCGAGCATGCGAGTCCAGCCGAGAGTTGCCGTCAGGGGCGTTCTCAGTTCGTGGCTGATAGTGGCCAGAAACTCGTCTTTCGCCCGATTCGCCTTTTCGGCATCCTGTCGTGCGATTTGCGCCTGGCGCAGAGCATCACGCTCTCGCGCTTCAACGCGTTTGCGTTCCGTAATGTCGCGCGCGATTTTAGATCCACCGATGACCTTGCCACTTCTGTCTTTGATCGGCGATATTGTGAGCGATACGTCGATCAGGCGGCCATCCTTGCGGACACGCTGCGTTTCGTAATGCTCAATTCGTTCGCCTCTGCGAAGGCGCGCCAGGATACCCGGCTCTTCGTTCGGATGGTCGATCGGAATCAAAATCGAGACCGGTTTGCCGACGGCTTCTTCAGCTTTGTAGCCAAACGTTTGCTCCGCCCCCCGGTTCCAGCTCGTGATTATGCCATCGAGATTCTTTCCAATGATCGCATCGTCTGCCGATTCGACGATGGAACCCAGGTAAGACTGGTCAAGCTCCGCCTTCGCAAGCAGCCGCCGTTCCGTGATGTCGCGCGCGACTTTGGATGCGCCGATAATGGTCCCTTTATCATTTCGGATGGGTGAAACTGTGATGGAAACGTCCAGGATCCGGCCATCTTTACGCATTCGTTGCGTCTCGAAGTGCTCGATGCGCTCACCCAGGCGAAGGCGCCGCAGGATCTCGTTCTCTTCCTTCGGACGATTCGGCGGAAGCAGCATGGCAATCGGCTTACCGATCATCTCTTCAGCGGTATAGCCGAATATCTTCTCGGCCGCTGGATTCCACGTTGTGACGATACCGTTCAGGTTCTTGGTGATAACGGCATCGTCTGCCGATTCAATTATTGCAGCCAGGTAGGCCAGGGCCGCATAGGCCCGTTCGAGATCGGTAATCTGACCTAGTGCCGACGTGAGTTGTTCAACGAGGGAGCGCTTATGGGGCATTTCCTTGATTTTAAGCCTACACCAGCGAGTTTGGAAAAAGCGACCCCCCTACTTTACCCTGCGTTTAATGCAAGGTTGAAATGACTGTCCAGATTCCAATCAGAATGAACCCCACGCCCGCAGCGAGCTTCAGCGTTGATGCGGGAACAACTGTCGTGACGAGGCTTCCCGCAACAACGGCGAGCAGTGTTGAAGCTACTAGTGCACCGGCCGCGGCGAAAAACACTCCCAGCTTTCCCATGCTGTTATCTGTCGCAAAAAGCATTGTTGCGAGTTGAGTCTTGTCACCAATCTCAGCAATGAAAACCGAGATGAAAACGATGAAGTGCCGCATGCCCCATCGTAACAGAACCGAGTCAATTTGTTCCCACAGTTGGATCTTGCTCACGAAGTTTTGGTCGTGATAAACGTGCCCGGCAGCTTACCTTGCTTATGCTGCGTGCGAACCGTGTATGTCGAGATAATGACGAATCGTGCCCGGAAAGGTCTGGGTGTCGATGGGCTTCGTTTCATACCCATCGCAGCCGGCACGGAGGGCTTTGTCGTAGTCAAGCTGAGTGGCGTAAGCCGTTAGAGCGACGATTGTAATGTGGTTTGTCTTCGGATCGGACTTGAGCTTCTCCGTCAATTCCAGACCGTCCATCCCCGGTAACTGAATGTCCATCAGGATCAGGTCGGGATGAAACGCTTCCAGTACCGCAAGCGCTTCCTGCGCATCCTCGGCCGTGCGAGTCTCGTAGCCTTCATGACGCAGAAGAGTGCTTGTCAACGCCAGATTCGCGGTGTTGTCGTCGACGATCAGGATGCGTTCCCCACTCACAAGGCTTTAATCGCAAAACGCGGTCCAAAAGCCGTGAGGTGTAACGGCGGGTGCCACGGAGTGGATATGCGTGATGGATTCCTTGTATTTGCCAGTACTTCAAACGGTTAGGCCGGCCGAGGCGTCGTAATACTTCCTAATGACGATGCCCAGAATGAGAGTTCCTTCATGAGCACAAAACTACATTAGTGGAAGGGCACTCCACTGCGCTAAAGGACGAACCTGCAAGCTTTTCGCTGGAAACTCTCGCCTGCTTTCAGATGTTCGTTACGAAGCCAGCGCCGCCCGGACGGCCTGCCCGAAGCGCTCGGAGTCAGGCGGGCCTTCGGCGAGGATGATGTTGTTGTGGATGATCAAGGTGTCTTTGACGTACCTGGCACCACCTTCTTTCAGCTGCTGGATTGCCTCCGGAAGAAAGTAGACGGTGGCTTCGCGATCGGTGAGAAGCTTGGCCCTGGCGATCACAACGGTGGAGAGGCAAATTGCCGCAACGACCTTGCCGGCTGCGTGCATCGCTGTAACGATTTCCTGAAGCTTCTTGTCGTTCCAGAAGAATCCAGGGACAGAGGAGCCGCCGCAGATCACCAGCGCGGCATAATCGTCGGCTTTCGCGTCGGCGATGGAGATGTCGGGTTGCGCCAGGCCGCCCTTCATGCCGTGGCATGGGCGAACGCTGGTAGAAGCTACAACGACCTTTGCGCCCGCATCTTCCAGGATCTTCTTGGGTTCAAAAAATTCCTCATCGCGGAATTGAGTGTGTGGAATCACCATGAGAACTTTCTTGCCGTCAAGCTTCATGGCGGCATTATAGCGTGCAGCCTGCTAGAATACTCAGTGATGATTCATTTGAAGAGTACCAGAGAAATCGAAAGCATGAAGGGCGCGAGTAAAATCGTCGCGGAGATCCTTCTGGAGCTCCGCGAGAATATTCGCGAGGGCGCAACCACCGCGGACATGGACAAAATCGCGGAGGACCTGACCCTGAAGAAGAAAGCGAAGCCCGCTTTCAAAGGTTATCGAGGGTTTCCCGCGAGCCTTTGCATCTCGGTGAACGAAGAAGTCGTTCATGGAATTCCTTCCACGAAGCGGGTGCTGAAGTCGGGTGACATCGTCGGCCTCGACTTCGGAGTCATTTACGACGGCTATTACGGCGACTCAGCTATGACCGTGCCGATCGGTAAGATATCACCCGAAGTAGAGCACCTTTTGAGAGTCACCGAACAATGCCTCTACAAAGCGATTGAGCAGGCTGTGCCCGGGAACTATATCTCCGATATCTCGGCAGCCGTTCAGAAACTGGCCGAGGCGAACAACTATGGGATCGTGCGCGAGTTCTGCGGACACGGAATCGGGAGATCGTTACACGAGGATCCTCCGGTTCTGAATTACGTTCAAAACGGCAAGGGGCCGAAGATCAAACAGGGCCTCGTTCTCGCTATCGAGCCGATGATCAACCTGGGCTCTGACAAAGTGCGGGTGCTCGAGGACGGATGGACGGTGATCACGGCGGACGGGCGACCGTCTG